>ERZ773180.127-NODE-127-length-53738-cov-3.785500_pt1 | contig 53738 bp, 65 predicted proteins | sample MGYA00511080_ERZ773180 | MGnify/ENA primary metagenome ERZ773180 (study PRJEB29015, sample SAMEA2738175) | human oral metagenome | biome: human oral; feature: human-associated habitat; material: saliva | place: China | collected 2178 ... | reverse complement strand
CCAAATCTAACCCCCGCGACACGCCGAGCCAGACACACATTTTGACCCTTAACCCTCGGTTTCAGTACCCCCAGCCAAAAACTGTTGGAAACAAAGGAAAAACCCCGGGATCTCAACGGATCCCGGGGATGTACTGCGGAGGATGGGGGAAACGCACCACTACCCCATCTGACCTGCACAAACACACTCAGATAAAAACTTGGGGGCGCAATGGGGGCGCTCCAACGCTCGCGGATTCCGCGAACTGCTGAGCGTGTCGAAATCGATATTTTTTATCGAAAAACGACCGCCCAGAGAAAATATAGGCTCCTAACGTGCGAAAAACGCCCTCTACCCCCGATTTCTCGGAGATAGAGGGCAAATTCTTCGCTCAGAGCTTTTTCTTGATTCGATCCAGCTCCTGCCAAATACGCTCGTGCTCGTCATGAGCGTGCGAGTCGAGCGCGATCCTCTCGGCGCGATCCTGCTGCTGCGCGGCCTGCAGCTGCGCAAGCACCTTGCCATGAGCGCTGATCTCTTGACCCTGCAGCTGCTGGGTGTGCGCGACGTCGGCGAGAAGTTCGCTGACGCCGTCGAGCTTCCCGCCGAGAGCGTCGATATCGTCGCGGAGGTTCGTGCTGTGATCGTTGTGCGTCTGATCTTTCACAGACTCGACAACAGTGCCGACCTCGCTCACGCCTCGATGAAGGTCTTTCAATTGAGCATTGATCTTACTTTGGACAACTTTCAGATACGCGATCACGACGCCAATCCCCATCACTAGGAGGGAGGAGATCGCAGCGACAAGATCCGCACTAAAGAAGTCCGTAATCGCAGAAGGAAGCAACCAGCCTCACCGCGATTCTGCGCGATGCATAGGCTCGTAAGAGTCTGATCCGGACGCTCGTGGCTTCGACACGTCGTAGAGGCCCGCTGCCGAGAGACCGAGGATCATGCCCTGGGCCGCGGCTTGATACCATCCGTACCCCGCGAGTTCGTACTGGCCGACCGCGAGCGCAACGCCGAGGACGACAGCGAGGAGGGCCGAGACCTTACCCGACAGGCCGAGGGCCTTGGCGAGGTTGGTGAGTGCGAGGATGGCTGGGATTGATGCGATTGTTACGATTTCGGGTGTCATCTTAAGCTCCTAGATTGCGTCGTTGTTGAGGGCCTGCTGAAGGGCACGGATGGTGTTAGACGGAGCGTCGAGTCCCTCGTCCGGCTCGAATCCGTAATGAGCTTCGAGAGCGTGGATTGTCTCGGGTCCGAAGATGCCGTCCTGCTCGACACCGAGAGTGGCCTGCAGCGCTTCGATCACTGCACTACCCTCGGGCGTCGCGACCCATTCCCAGCCGGTTGTGAGGCCGGGATTGTCATCCTCGTAATCCTCGTCTTGACTGGAGACGATGCCGTCGACGGTCGTTCCGAGGATCTCTTGGAGCTTCCGTGTCGTATCGGCGCCCCAGTAGCCATCGACGGTAAGAGTGCCGTCACCGGCAGGAGCTGGAGCGTATGCGGGTCGGATGACAGCGCAGATATCGTCGTGGGCACGTACTCGGCGGTAGACTCCGCCTCCGTTGGACTGCGAGCCCGCACCATTCGAGGTATTGAATTCGACCGTGTGGACGTATTCACCGGAGCGGTAGTCGGCGAAGCCGGTGTGATCTGCGAGGCCGTCGCCGTCCCAGTCGAAGCAGAGCACGTCGCCCGGCTGAATGTCGTAGAAGCCGACTAGACGACCGACTTGTGAAGCGTCGCGGACCATCCAAGGCACATAAGCGTACAAGCGTCCATCTCCGAGAAGGCTCGTGCCTGCCTGATCGAGGACCCATGACACGCCCATAGCGCAGAAAGGCACGCCCGAAGCGCCGAAATACCCTGAGCCAGTCTTTCCAGCGTACCAGCGGCCATATTTGCTGCCTTCTTCCGGGTCATCCCAGCGGGTGTAGCCGACCTGGGATCCTGCAATGTCCAAAACTTGCTGTGCGTCTGCCATTGGTCAGGCCTCCTCGTTTCCGGTGTTCGGGTCTGCAGGTCCGTCGCCGAATTCGGGCATTTGACGGACGCGCGCCTCTTCGTTGTCGTGATCTAGCACTGTGAATTTCCTTCTTTCGATGGGATAGAAAGTAATCGGATGGGATGATGCGGGATCGGGAGGGGATCAGAGAGGCTCGTCAACCGCAGGAGGGAGCGTCGACGGATCGGGAGCGCGAAGCGACGGATCCACGCGATCGAGCAGGAGACCGCGAGTGCCTCCTGCGGCTTCGTATTCCTCGAAAAGGCTCTTGAGCTTTTCGGGAGACTCAGCGATCACAGATCGACGGTGAATCTCCCACTCAGCCATCGTCTGCAGCTCAGCGAGATCACGATCCGTGAGGGTCGCAAGGTCGATCGTTGCCTTGGTTATTGAGTCCGTGAAATTAGCCATCTAGGCACTTCTCCTTTATTTGGCGCGGATAATCTTCTGCACTGTGTAGTAAGGCTGGAGAAGACTCATCGACTGGCTTCCACCTGTCTGCCCCGTCTCGGTATCCCCCGGGGTCAAGCCATCGTTAGCCATCGTGCCGATCCACGAGCCGCCGTTTTGATTCAGCGAGATAAAAGACTGACGGCCCGCGTTGCGTTTCTGGCGATCGTGCCAGCCGCGATCGTTGCCCGCGTGCCGGTGCGCTGGCATTTCACCGATCGTGATTTGGTGGCGTTTTTCGCCGCCGGTCTGACCGACTGAGGAGAATTCCCCGGAGCCATCGGCCATGACCGATACGCGGCCTCGCAGATCCGGGACACGGAACATGTCCCCGAACCGGAAGCGACCCCCGAGGACTTGCGCGAGCTGCGGATACTGGACGACTGGATACGTCGCGCCGTCGCAGAGCAGGTAATCCTCCGGAGCAGATGCCCCCGCATAATCGATGACCGTGCCCACGGGGACAGCGGGACTCGTCTGCACTGCTGCTGCGCTGCCGGATGCGAGGACGAGCGCGCGACGCGAAGCCAGAAGCACCGGGACGCGCTGCCCCTGCACAGGTGAGCCGACGACGTCGATACTCGTCAGAGCTGCCGACTGCCCATCGAGGATGACCGAGACAGGATTGACAGCCGAGATCGTGCCCCATCGGAGAGAGACCTTCTCCCCCGCGATTCCCGCCACTGCCTCCAGCTGCTCGGCTAGGAAGGTCGTGAGATCCTCTACCACCGGCCAACCTCCTTAAGAGTCGTCGTCTGTAGAGCTGTCGGCTCAAGCTGAATCCGAGTCTCTTGCACAGTCGCAAGCACGCTCACGCCGCCCGAGCGATATCCCACGAGATCATTAGGAGCGAGAGGGAGAGGCAGATGCTGAATCTCGATCTTCCCGACGGCTCCCGACGCTGCCGCGAGTCGGCGCTTCGCGAGATCCGTGATCACTTGCTGATTCGCAGCCTCGACCCCCGTCTCGACCTTGGAGACCCAACGCCCTCGCGCCTGATAGGACGCAGGAGATGCAGGGTCTCGATTCTCGGCGTATCCGACGAATCCGGCTTTGTCCCCGCTGCCCTGGGACACGCAAATGTAACGATTGGGAATCGCTGCAAGATCTTGCTCACGGGTGAAATCCGCAAGGTGAATCGCGTTCTGGCCCTCGACGAAATCCCAGACCTTCGCACGACGAAGCGGCTCGACGTATGGAGAGGCCTCGAAAGCGCCAGAGGCGCCGACTGTCAGCGACCAAAAGCCGATCGCCTGCAAGATGTCATTAATCGCGGTGAGCTTCGGAGTGCCTGCGTCCCATACCATCGACGAGGAGAGCATCGGGCCTCCGTCGCTGATATTGACGGGAGAGACGTCGGTAAGGAGGTGACGGACGTGAGCAAGAGGATGATTCGACGGGACTGTCTGATACGCGGCGACGAAAGCATCCCCATCCAAGAGCGACAGTTTCGAGATCAGCTCGACCTGCAGACTAGATCCGCCCTCGCTGTAAGACAGCTTAGGCGAGGCAAAGAGGAAGACGCCCAAAGGCCAAGACTCACCGCTCGCGAGCTTGTAGACAATCTTGACTCGATCTTTCGCCCAATCAATCTCCTGACCGCGATCGACAAGATTGAGAGTGCCGGAGGTCCGGAGCCGCGAGCCCGCGCTCATCGAGACTTCCCCACCCTCGACGCCGTCGAGACGGCCCTTCTCTCGCTCATTAGAGTCGAGAAGAATCACCTCGATCGACGCCTGCCGATGACCTGTCAGGCTCACGCCTCCACCTCCTCAAGCTCAAGCGAGACTTTCCAGATACCGCCGACGCTACGAGGCGCCGAGATCGACGACAAGCTGCAGTAGATCCGACGCCCCAGAGGGTCGCGATACAAGAAAGGAGCCGGGAGGACCGCGAGTTGCTCGAGCTGACGCACGTGGGATTCGTATTCTGCGTCGGTGAGGACTGCGCTGATCGCGATCGACCGCTGCACAGCCGTCCCCGTCACCTCGACACCGCGAGCGCGGCCCGCAAAGTGCTTCACCTCGCGGTGCAGGAGGCTTGGAGTGACAGTTACTTCTGGCTCGTATCGGAAGCCGACGCAGGTGCGGAAGCCAGCGCCTCCGGAGATCCAGACTTGGCGACTTGCCGCGGTGACGGTGACTGTCGTCGACTCAGAGGAAGGAGTGACGCTAGAAGCCGTTACCCGGTAGAGCGTTTTCCCGCCGGATGGTGCTTCGCGGTCTTGGAAGGTCACGTCGATCGGGAGATAAGACGCGATCGTCTCCCATGTCTGCCCGCCGTCTTGTGATCGGTCGACTTGGTTGGAGATGGCTGCGACTGTCTTCCCCGCCTTGGGCGGAGGATTGGTGATGCCGACGGAGACGACACCTGTCGAGTCATCCCACTGAGCAGTTACCGTGGGAGCCTCGGGAGGCGCGTATCGTACTTTGCTTCGGCGTGTCGCTTCGATGGAGCTGAGGCCCTCGTCAGAAAGCGCAGACACCACGACGATATATTCGTGACCATTGGCCGCGCGCTCGGAGACCTTGTAGCTGGTCGCTGCGCCCTGGATCGTCTCGTCGGCGACGACGCGATTCTCTGTCACGTCTGTCACTCGGACTCGAGCGAGGACCTGCTTCGCACCGCCCGACTGGCTATAAGACCACGAGACAGAGAGCGCGCTCGTGTCGATCGTCGTCTGAGGAGTGAGGATTCCGACGACTGGACGCGAGGAGATCAGGAAGCTCGAGACCGCACTCCACGGAGACGCGCCCGCCTCCTCAGTGGGCTTATACATGCCCCACGTGCGAACCTGCCACTCGTAGGTGCCCTCACCGAAAGCCGCGAGACTGTACTGCTGCGAGTCCCCGGTGACCGTATAGGTAGACCAGTCCGACGCACCGCGAGCGCGAAGACGGATCTGAGCCTTAGTCTGCGCGGTCGTGTCTTGCGTGGCGTGGATCCACTCGAGGAGACCCTCGCCCATCGGGATCGTCGACCCCTGCGGCTTGAGTCCGCCCGGAGTACCGGGCACGGAGAGGACATAGACGCTATTGGAGGTCTCGCTGTATGGAGAGACAAGGCCTCCGGGACCTAGCTGACGGACGCGGTATTGATGGGTAATCGATGGATTGAAGGAGGAGTGCGTCCACGAGGTCGCGCCAGCAGGTGCCGTGCCGACCTTGGTGTCGCCGTCCCAGATCTCAACTCCCCACCGATCACGATAGGGAGTCGTCTTCACCCACGTGATCCGGATCGCGCCGCCGGTAACCTTGGAGGCCGTGACGTCCTTCGGCGCTCCGGGCGTCGAGTACAGGTCGCCGGGAGCAGTCGTATTAGACGATCCTGCCTTGTTTTCAACCCAGCCCGACTCGGCGCCGTCATTACGCCATGCGTGAATTCGCCAGCGATATTGGTCATTGACCGGAACGTTCTTATCGACCCAGCTACGAGCAGACGCGGGGAGGTTAGCGAGACGCCGATACTGCGCAGAAGAGGCATCCCAGCGATCGACCCCGAGCCAATCCGCCGGAGCATTCGGGTCGGTCGCCATCCCCCACGTGACGAGGACAGTTCCATCCGCGCGCGAAGCCGCGGTGAAATCGCTCGGCGTCGGAGGATTACCCCACGATTTCGCGGGAATGTCCCAACCGCAGGTGATCTGAGGCGCGCCGCCATTCCAAATAGGCCCGATAGACGCCGAGAACTCGACATGCCGACCGTTGCCGTACTCGGTACGGTAGGTTCGGCGTTCTCGTGAGATCTCCTTCTCGTCGAATCCCCCGCGAGCCGACGAGAAGGAGAAGCCTACGTCGCCGGAGACCTCGCCCCAGCGATGGAGCGTATTGCTCCAGTTGTGGCCGTAGCCGTCCGCTTTAACGCGGTAGACGATTTCCAGCTCGATCGAGCCGGAGTTCGGATCCCCGTGCTGATAGATGTCAATACCTACCATCAGATAGCCAGAGGATCCAGACCACCACGTCATTGTTACTCCTTATATAGGTATAAGTTGTTCGGGGATTAGCGGCTGATTCCGATGCGCTCGCGAAGCGACCCACGCGAGACGCTCCCGAGAGCATCCCCGGTCACGCCGTAGGCCTCGACTCGCATCCGACCAACCAACTGATCATTGACGTCACGCACGACAAGCTCACGAGCCGACTGCGTCTTACCGAGAGTCCAGTCAGACATCATGGACGCCCGACGATAAGCGCCGACAGCGTTGAGCTGACCGGCCTCGAGATCGCGAATCTGAGCCTGCCCCTCAGCGAGAGTGTCGGCGACAGCCTCCTTGAAGAGATGCCCTCGGCGCTGCATACCATCCGCGAGCGCTTCCGCGATTGACATGCCCGAGTAGAGTGTCCATCCGTGGCCGGAGAAAGGACCTTCTTTAGCCGGGGAGAAAGGCAGGAGGTTACGGATGCCGGACAAGAAACCGGAGACTGCATTCTTCGCGGATGAGAACATCGATTTGATGCCGTCGATCAAGCCGGAGATGATCTTCTTGCCGGACTCGAAGAGCATCCGTGGGAAGCCCGCGACTGCGCTCATGATGCTTGAGCCGACTTGTGCGATTGCCCCGCCGATCTGGGGGATCGCCTGCACGATACCCGTGACCAGTCCGACGAGGATCTGAATACCCGCGGAGATGATCTTCGGAATATTCTGCACGAGCGTCGTGACGATCGTCGTGATGATCTGAGGGAGCATCGCGATCAATTGAGGAATTGCCTGCACGATACCCGTGATCACTCCGATCAGGAGCTGGATGCCTGCCTCGATGATCTGCGGGAGATTATTGAGGAGCGTGTCCACGATTGTCGTGATGATCGTCGGGAGTGCCTCGATGAGCATGGGGATCGCTTGAATCAGACCATTAATCAAAGCGTTGAGCATTCCCACGCCTGCTTGGATGATCTGAGGCAGTGCCTGCACGAGGCCATTGATCACTGTCGTGATGATCTGAGGGAGCATCGCGATCAAAGCAGGCAGAGTCTGCAGAATCCCGTCGATGATCGATTGGAGCAGTTTCGTGCCCATCTCCAGAATTCGCGGCAAGCCCTGGAGCAATCCATTCATGAAGGTCTGGATGATCGTGGGCAGCGCGGAGATCAATACGGGGAGGGCCGCGAAGATCCCGTCGACGAGACCCTGTAGGAGCTGGAGGCCAGACTCGATCAGCATCGGAGCATTCTCCACGAGAGCCGTCGTGATCGCGGTAATCATCTGAGCCACAGCAGGCAGAAGCACCGGCAGCGCGTCAGACAAACCCTTGACCAAGGCCGGGACAATCTTCCCGAAAGCATTCGACAGCTGCGGCATCGACTGCGTGATGGCATTAATGACCATCGTGACGATATTCGTGCCGGTCGCGAGGGCCTCGGGAAGGGCCTGCGCGATCTTGTCACCATAGAGCGCGATCTGCCCTGGCAGACCCTGCAGAGTCTTGCCGATCTGGGCGACCAGCTCAACTCCGCCCTGCTGCACGATCGCGCCAATCCCCGCGAAAGCCGCAGCCGCGAGGCCACCGAATGAGAGGAATTTCAGCATCCGACCGGGAGCGAAAAGCCCACCGAGCTTGCCGAGGGACTGGCTAGCTTTCGGCGCGAGGCCAGAAAGCTTCGCTCCGAATCCGTCGAAAGCAGCGCCCAGAGGCGCGAACGCGCCGCGCACTCGCGCGCCAATCGGTGCGAGCGGCCCGGTGATCTTCCCGCCGATAGACGACGCGACCCCGCCGATCCGCGAGACCGCGGGAGCCATCCGCTCCGCCACACCCTCAAATCCGCGCCCCACAAAAGCCGCCGACTGCGAGACAGTTCCCTTGAGGACGCCCATGCCGGATGACAGCTTGCCATTAGCTGCCGAGAGCGCACTTCCGAGGCGCGTGCCACCGAAAAGCGTGTCAAAGAAGCCCCCGGATACGCCGGTCATCTCAAACCGCGCTGCGGCCACGCGCTTGGACATCTGCCCGAAAGCGCCGGTCACCTCACCGGGCAAGTTCTTCAGAGAGCCAAGACTCTTGGCCGCGTCGGGGATACCCTTCGCGAAACCGCCGATCGATCCCGAAGCCTTGCCGAGCGCTCCGTCGATTCCTCCGAAGAATCCCGCGATCTGCTGGAAATTCTTCAACCCAGCGCCCGCAGCGAGCATCGCTCCGAAGCCGCCAGTGACGGCTTCGAGCTGGCCCTTAAGGCTCTTGATGTTGGTTTCGCCGCTCTTGACCGAATCCGCGAGACGCTGGATCCAGCCCGCAGCGCTCTGCGCCGCCGGAGCCAGCTTCTCCCCCAGCTGAGGGACCAGATTGTCGGCGACCGCATTAATTAGCTCGGTCATCGGCTTCTTGACCTCGCGCAGCGCGCCTGTCAGCTCCTTATTCAGCGAGGCCTCGAGATTGCCCCAAGCGCCCTCAAAGGTCGTCGCCGACTGAGCCGCCTGAATAGCGACCTCATCAAAGCCAAGGGACATGATCGCCTTGTTGAAATCCTCGGCAGAGATCTTCCCTTTAGCCATCGCGTCGCGGAAATCACCTGTATAAGCCCCCATATCTTTGAGGGCCTGCATGATCTTCCCAGCGCCGCCCGGAATGGCATTGGCGATCTGGTTCCAGTCCTGCGTCATCAGACGGCCCGCGGCATTGACTTGGACCATCGCATACCCGAAGGCCGCGAATTCGTTCTTGCCGCCGCCCGCTGCTGCGGTGAGGTTGCCCGCCGCCTCGGCCAATTTGTCGAAGCCTTTGACCCCGTTCGCGGCCAGCTTCGAGGTCATCGACTGGATGTCCTGCAGATCGTAGATGGTCTTATCTGCGTAGGTCTGGGCAGCCGACGTCAGTTCCTTGATCTTGCCCGGATCAACGCCCGCAAACTTCAAGGTGTTCTGGAATTTATCGGTGGCGTCCGACGCCTTGATAGCCTCCGGGATGTATGCGCCGAGGGCCGCGCCGATCCCGCCGACGGCTGCAGCGGCAGCTCCGAGGCCGATCTTCCCGATCGTCTCAAGAGCGCCGCCCACGCCGCGAGTGAGGGATTCGCCGAGTCGCGAGCCCCACGAGGAGGTGGATCCAGTGACATCGACGCCGCCTAGCTCTTTGGCGATTTCGCGCTTCATGCCGTTGAAAGACGGGACCACGTTGAGCCATGCGCTTCCGAGATCGGCTCCGGCTTCTGCCACTGGACTCCACCCTCTCTGTATTTAGATTTTCACTTCTGTCTCTTCCAGATCGATCGCGGTGCGCGGGAGAGACAGATAGGCGTCGATGGCCTCCGGAGAGACCTCCTCGACATCCTCAGATGCCTTGCGTTCGCCGACGTGCGGGCGCGGGATCGGCTTCGGAGCATTCCGCCCGGAAGCCGCGGCCTTCGTCTTCGACCACAGAAGCGTCATAAGCACGTCGGCTTGGTGTGCTTCGAGGTGCTCGGAGACGCCCCACTCCCAATCGGGATTGGCCGCGCGGTGCGCCCATGATTCAGGCTGGCGAGCGATTACGTTCGCCAGCCTGACCGCTGTCTTGTAGTCGAAGTCCTTCCATGACTTCTGGAAATAGCGGATAAAGTCCGCTTCCAGCTCGTCTGGATAGTTGAGGACTAATCCTGCGAAGACTGCGATTTTGGGGCAGCGGCCTGCATCGCCTTCATGAAGAATTCAGATGCGGCTTCGACGGAGACTCGTCCGTCTTTGTCTCTCAGAGCGTCATAAATCTCGTCGCGCTTCTTCTTAGAGCCTCCAGCGAGGCGCAGCATGACCTTCGGGAAGACCAGTGGATTCCCGTCTTGGATTTCTCCGAGCTGCTCGAGAAGTTCCATATCGTCGAATTGCTCCGGCTTGAGGTTGAGCTTGACGCCCTTAATGGTGTGGATTGCCATGTGATTATTTCTTTCTGTGCGGGGGATCAATCAGAAAATGGTGTGATGCTGGATCAGGCAGGCAGAACGCCGCCCGAGACCGCTGCGATGTACTCGCGCGCGGTGGAACCGTCGATCACAGTCGACGGATACGCGGTAATGGTCGTTTCGTATCCGACAGGCTCACCCGCCTTGTAGACGACGTCGCCGACCTCGGTCACCTGACCGTCCGGGATCACGATGCGCTTGATATAGCCGCCTGCCATGATCATCTCGATCACGAAGACACGATGAGGCATATCCTTGGCGTTGTGATCCACGGTCACGAGCTTGTTGCCCGACGTAACCTTCACGTTGTCCTGACCGTAGACCTCCTTGAGCACATCGGGATCGAGCGACTGAATGAAAGTCAGCTGGAAAGTCTCCTTGCGACCAGTGCCGACGGAAAGAACGGTATCGCCGCCCCACTCCTTAATATCCTCGGAGTCCTTTTCGTTACCGTTGGTCAAGCCGTCTTCGGAGACGTATCCGAGCTTGACGAAAGCAGTATTCAGCGTCGCTGCCGCGTCAGCAGGGATCGCCGTACCGAGAGGAGCAGACGAGACCGCCCCTCCCTTCTGCGGCTTAGCGGTTGTCACCAATCCGGGTGTTGACTGTGCCATTTGATGGGTTCCTTTCTAAAAGGGGGAAACTGTGTGCGAGGGGGTCAGAGGTGATCCCACTCTTCGATGGGAGGAGGAGCAGCCACAGGCTGGCTCGTGTTGAAAACGATGACGTGTGCGGTGAGCTGGAATCGTTGACTGCGACTGTCGGGATCCGCGAAATCGTAGAGTGATTCGACAGTCGCGTCAGCGACCTCTGGCGCTGTCTTCGGCCAGCTGTCGATTGCGAGCGCAGCCTGGGCGGCGAGGGCCGCAGCTTCAGCCTTCGTCGGCGCCCACGCCTGCACAGCGAAAGTCGGAGAGTCAGAGAAAGCGTCGATCTTGCCGCCGGTGCGCTCGATCGTCACGAATTTTTCAGGCCGCGTGGCCGGGACCTGTACGAAAGCTTTCACCGGGTAGAGAGCGCTTTCCAGCATCTTCCGCAGGAGAGCAGTGGAGTCCATTTGTCACAGCCTCCCTGCTCCGACAGCCTTCAAGAGAGTGTTCTCTTTCCGGTTGCGCCGCCGGGCCTCGAAAGTCTTGGCCTTGACGACTCCGTGGGGTCGGCGTTTGCCTTGCTTGAGGTCAAACTCAAAGCCCGGGCCTGCTGCCCTGGCGATCGCCTCGCCAGCGCGCACGACTGCGGGAGTCGCGAGCTCACGAAGCGCAGCATTATTCAGCTCAATCTTCACCTGATTACTCACAGCGCTTCACCCCTCTACGAGACGAACCGTGACCGGGCGATTCCACGCCCCGGGAACGTTCTGATCTGTGTACGGCTGAGGATCACCGATGACTTCCCATGTCTGTCCTCGCACGAAGACGCGCGTGCCGCGGAGGTCCTCGGTGAAGACTTTCGGGAAATGAAGAGCCAAACTGATTGAGTCTCCATTGGGACGCATCCCCGGTTCCAAATCAGCTGTATTCCCCGGAGCAACCAAAACGTTCTCGACGTTTTCAGCGAGGTGCCACTCCATATTGGCTTCGCCATATGCGTCGGTATAGGCGATCGTCGGGCGTGAAATCTGTACAGTTTCGCCCTGGATCATCGCTTGCCGCCGATCGTTTGGACCGACACGAAGCGACTTGCGTGGATCCCGAGGCGCTTTCGGTGTAGCCGGGTGAAAGACAGGCTTCCTGCCGGGCTGGAAAGCGTGTAGGACTGCGAGTAAGGCCCGCCGGTCATGGTCGCTTGCGTGACGCCCGGGAGGACGCCTCCTGCCTGCTGGCGCGCTGAATAATTGACCATGTCACAGACGACGTCGGTCAAAGTGTCGGCGCGGATTTTCCCCGCTGCCCGGTCGGCGTAGACGTCGATTCCCGCATAAGCCAGCTCGTCGCGGACGATCCGAGAAGCTCGCTGGAGCTGCGCGGTGATCGTCTGCCGATCCGACGCTGGGACCGCGCCGTACATGGCCTCGTAGTCGGTGAGGGAGGCAAACGCCTCCGAAGAATGAATTTCTGGATTAGGCAATTTGCCTCCCCCTCCTATCTACTAGCCTTCAGCGGGAACCTCAGCCGGAGCCTCCTCCACAGGAGCCTCATCCTCGACGGGAACCGAAGCCGCGAGCGCGATGCCGTAGTCGTCTTCGAATTCGTCGATGATGGTTTGGGCTGTGGTTTCGTCGGTTTCGGCGATGCCGTTGTGGAATTCCACGCGCGGGAATGTGATGAGCAGTTCCGGGTGTTCCGGGCATTCGAGTGTGACCATTGGTGTCTTCTTCTTAGCCATGTTTCAGCGGTTCCTTTCTCAGCCCTTGGCGACGGTGAGGACGCCGTGTGCCTTTTCGTTTCCGTAGATCAAGCCGGTCTCGCAGTAGAGCTGGACCTTTTCGGCTGCGCCGGTCTTGGAGAGAGGCTCGGCGAAGAGGTGGCCCTTGCCCGGGACTTCGAGGAATGCGGGCTTGATCTGCTCGAGGGAGGCGACGACGAGCTTGTCCACCGGCATCAAGGCACTGAGCATGATGTTGCAGGTGCCGAAGTCAGTCTCGAAAGTCTGGAGGTTGACTCCGCCCACGTTGCGATCGGTGTGACGGTAACCTGCATCCTTGAGGAAGATGCGGGACAGCGCACGCTTCAGCGTGGCGTTGACGATGACGGTGCGGGTCTCGGATTCCCGCATTCCGCCAGCGGTCCAAACCTTCTGCATCAGATCGAGGACTTCATCCTCGGTCAGCTCGCCTGCCTTGTGAGTCGTGGTCGCCGTGTTGGTAGTGATCGCGTTGATGAGGCCGCGAGTCTTTCGAGGCGTGGCGTTGGTGGTGGGATTGGAGTAAACGCCGGTGAGGAACGCCTTCTCGATGTCTCGAGCGACTTCCTTGAGCTTCTGCTCGACCTGCCACGCAAGCTCATCGGCGGGCACGGTGCCAGCGGTGACCTGAGTTGCTGAGGCGCCGGAGCCAACTTGGCGGGTCGCGCCGAGCTTGGTGTAAGACACTGCGACGGCTTCCTGATGGATTTCAAGAACGTTGGAGGCTGAGAAGCGAGCGCGGGCCTCGAGAGCGGTGGCGTCCGCACCTTCGGTGCGCTGACGGGAGTCATCGGCGTCGCGCAGATCGTAGCCTTCCCACGTGAAGACCGAGGAGCCGACGGATTCGCCGCCGGTCAGGCCGCCGATAGCGGACAGGAAAGGCGTGTCCTCGGGAGAGGCAGCGAACAATTCGCCAACGTAATTCGGACAGTTGTAGGTGGTTGCAATTCCGGTAATGGTTGCCATGAAAGGAACTCCTTAAGAGAAGAGAGAGAGTGTTGATGGTGGTTAGCCGCGTCCGAGCTGCGATAGCTTGATTGCCTTCAGTCGGGACGACAGCTTGAAATCTCCAGACGTCTGCGCGGCAAGAATCTGATCGTCAATCGAGAGATTCGCCGGACGCGCGGGGAAAGCCCCTGCGCCGGAGTCTGAGAGCTTCGGAACCACAGGAGCAGCGGTTTCGCCGCGCCACTCGGCGAGGCGCTTCGCGTACTCCGCGATCTCCTCGTCCGTATCTCCGCGGATCAGATCAGCAGGGACTCCATATTCAGCGGAGGCTGCTGCGATCTTTTCTGCGCGCTCGGCAGCGCGCTGACGTTCAGCGACTTCAGTGCGGAGGCCTTCGATCGTCGCGTCCTTATCAGAAATCGCGGCCATCAAAGACTCGACTTGCTTGCGATCTGCCTTAGCTCGTCGCTCCCACTGTCGGGAGTGAGCCTTCCAGCCTTCTTCGGGAGCTTCATCGGCGTCGTCTGCCGATGTGTCTGCCGAGGCCTCGGCCTCAGCCTTCGCAGCGGCTTCCGAGGAGTCTGCGGCCTGCGTAGATTCAGCAGCGTCGGTTGCTGCCTGCGCAGCTTCGACAGTCTTTTCATCAGCAGGCCCTTGGGCTGTGGTTCCTACGAACATTTTGGGTTTCCTTCCATGCGGAATTGGAATAATTGGATTGGCCCGCGTCTATGCAGAAGCGGGAAGATTAGTAGAGGCCGCGAGCGCTCGTGCGGCTGTGATGGTGCCGCGTGTTTTGCCGACCTCGACCTCGACCTGCACGGTCACGTCGTTGACTCGTTTGGTGAGTGTGAGGGTCTTGCCGGTCTTCTCGATCGCGGTCGGCTGGAGCCACGCGAGAGTGACTGCTCGGTCGATGTCGGTGACTTTCCAGTCCTTGGGGAAAAGCCCGGTCCCGGTCTTGAGCCAAGGCTTTTGCTTGGCGCGGATGCCTTCCGGGCCGAGCTTGAGCTTCTTTCCGTCGACGAGATACGTGCCTTTAGATGCGTCGATGAAGCTCGTTTTGACGCCGTCGTTCGTGGCATCGGGGAAAAGCGCGCGGATCTGAGCGGCCAGCATGTGAGGATCAGAGTCGAAGCGCGCGAGCCCCAAGTCGTAGAGGCTTTCGCGAGCGGCTTTGTACATCGCCTCGAATTCGCTCGGGTCATACCCGTGAATGATCGGCTTATCCGACCAAGACGGGACGATCTGGCAATCGCAGTCGGAGTGAGAGCGCGTGAATTGCGCGGTCTCTTCGGACTTGTAGACGAAGCCTCGCCCCGCCCACATCAGACACCATGCGCAGGTCGTCGCGCCTGCAGGCACTCGGGCATAGCGTGGTTTTGCCGGATCGTGATACGCGGCATGCAGGCCCGTTTCGCGGGCCGCTGACGTGACGAGCTGTTTCGCTCGGCGCTGCAGGATGCCCACAGCTGCGAGGCGTCCGCGCTGCGCGATCGCCGATACAGCCTCCTCGACGACCTTGCTCGTGCGCGAGTAATCGATCAGTTCGCCGGGCATTTCCGGAGAGTAGGCTTTCTTAATCCCCGCAGCTGCTCGCGCGTCCTCATACCATTCCAGCGTCGCGCTGGCCGCGAGTTGGGCTTGTTCTTCCACGAGGCGCGGGAAGAGTTCGTCGAGGACGTCGCGCAGCGTGTCTGGGTCGAGGCCGTCGAGACTTTCCCACAGCTCGCCGACGCGACTAGCAGCGAGGCGCGAGGCACTGTGGTTCGCGTCTGCGAGCTTTTGCACGTCGAGGAAATCCACAGCGCCTCACCCCTTCTTTACTTGTCTTCGAGAGTCTTCGTGTCCGCTTCGGGAAGACGAAGCGAGACGGGGACTGCGCCGGTGAGTTTCACGCCGGGGATACCGAGTACCTCGAGAGCCGAGTTCGGATCGACGCCTGCGCGGACCGCGACGCCGAGAGCGTCGAAAGCGGATTTAGCCTGCTCGGTTGTCAGGCCTCCCGAGACTGGAGCAGGAGATTCCGCCGCGGGAGCTTCGGTCGCTTGGGCAGGCCGCGAGGACTGCAGGCGCTCGAGCAATCCCGAGGCCTCAGCGCGACGCTTATCGGACATGAGGCGAGCGATCTGGGAGGAGCTGTATCCAAGCTCCTCGAGGATCACAGGTGACGAGGCGAGCCAGGGCATCGCCGCGACCTGCTTCACGATCGCGTCGGACTGGGAGACGATCGAGGGATGCGCGGGATCTCCCCAGCGCGTCGCGAGCGTGCGGATGCCATCGGGTGCCTCGTCGAGGCCATCGCGGAGCATCACCGCGTGCATATAAATACGGCTGAGCGCGCCGTCGTAAACGCGCTGCGCGTTCTTCGCTTTAATGACCAATTCCTCTTTAGCCGCGTAGAGCGCTTCCGCTGAGGAGGGATTGTCCTGGACGACGCCGAGGGAAGACACTGGGAGGCAGGAGACGCCCGCGAGTTCGGTTGCCAAGGCGCGCATTTGCTCGGTGAAAGGCTGCGACGACTGCTGCGGAAGCACAGTCACCTTCGGCCCCTCGGGTTCCTCCCCATTGGAGATCGTCTTGACGGTGCCGAGCTTCCAGTCCCACGATCGCAGATCATCGATCAGGTCGGAGTCGACGCCGGAGAGGAGGATTCCCGGAGCGGTGAAAAGCTCCGTCGCCAACTCCTCACGAAGCACTGTCCGCATGGCTCGCTGAGTGATGCTCATAACGTCGCGGGAGATCCGCGAGCGCCCCAGAGGTCGATCGAGGGACGGCTCGAAAGGAAGTGCTTCCATCATGGGTGCGCCGATGCCGTGAAGCTCGGCATGCACGACCTGCCAATTCCCATCGGGGAAGGGCACGAGCACGTAGGTCGAGTCGACCGTATATAGGGTCATTCGTGTCGGTCGGCCCGCATCATCGACGTCGTCAATTGTCAGACCGTATGAGAGCCGACGACGCACGCGATCCCAGAGTCCCGTCGCCCAGTCTGCCGAGTGCCCCTGAATGATCACGGGAGGTTCGCCCGGTCCTACGCCCTGGCGCAGGGTCAGGAAAGCGACGCTGTGCGTGAGGCTCGAGGGGATCGTCTGTGCGATCTCGAGATCGAAGCTTGTCTCGGCCAACAGGTCATTGATCCCGAAAGGATTCTCCTCGCCTCCGGCTGCTGTGACTCCGTCCCAGATCAAGAGATCCGACAGGCCGAAGACGACTTTCCGCGGCCAGCCGATGACCGCGCCGAGCTGCTCGACCATGTCGTCGGGAACAGCAATATTGAGGTTATCGGGACGGACGATTCCGTCAAGGTATGCCTGCCGCAAGCGGTTTCGAGGTTGCTTGACGCGCCAAAGCTCGATCAGCTGGCCGAGGGCTTCAAGCTCTGGACCCGTGAGCCCTAGGACGTTAGGGGTCTGGAAAGCGACGGGAGTCGCGATCATAAACTTTTTCGCTGTCACAAAGCCCTCGCTTTCTTACCGGGTCGACGTTTCGTTGTTTTGGCTGCTAGGACCGCCGCGGACGCTGCCTCGAGAGGCGTGTCATCGCCGTCTGGGGTCGATGATTCCCAGCCCCACGAGCCATCGCGCGAGCGGATCTTCTTATCGCAGACCGCGACGGACGAATTCAGCGCGTCTTCTGGGTCGCCCTCGGGATGAGTGATCCGCCCATCTCGCAGGCCCTCGAAAAGCAGCGAGCATGACTGGAAATACTCTTTGGTCGTCATGATGTGGACGAGTCGTTTTGAGACTCCGCGGGCTTCGAGAGCATCCGCGAGCGCGAGCGCGCCGGAGCCGCCGACGATGTTGATTTGAGCGGCTCGGTCTTTTCGTTCTGCGAGCCATGAGGCCACAGCGGAGACGCCGTCATCGGTTGCGCCTGTATAGGTGTCGATGACGTTGATGTGGAATTTCGTGTCGAGGCCCTTGCCGGTCTTGAGTGCTCCTGCGAGTGCTTGGCGTTTGCCGTCGGCGCTGAAAGCCACGGCAAAGGAGCGGATGCCGTCGGCGGGAGCGTCGGCGGTGGAGGCTGTCCATGTGGTCGGGTCGATCGCGCGCGAGGCGCCAGCGTGCGCAGGCCACATTCCCAGACGCTCTCGAGCAAAGCCTTCATCGCTCAGGGTCTGTCGCTCTAGCTCGATGAAAGCCTTCTTAATTCGGCCAGCAACGAAACCGGGATTAGTCGCTTTCCACAGCTCGACATCATCAAGATTGACCGGAGCGTCCGGGTCGGGACTCCATTCATGCCAGCACAAGGCGCCGGGATGGTCAGATAAAGCTTGGTCTCGGATGCGCGCGAAGATCGCGCCGTTGGCATTCGGCCCGGGGACAGTTCCCGTGTAGATGACCTGCGAATTCCCGAGGTGACCTGCCGAGCCTGTCGAGGTCAAAGCTTCGAGAGCATCTTCCGTGAGTTCCTGTGCCTCGTCTAAGACGATGAGGTCGGCGGTAAAACCACGACCAGACGATTTGGAGCGCGCGATGACTCGCAGAGAGCCTCCGTGCCAGCCTTTCTCGGGATCGTTCTTGAGGATGATGGCCTCTTGGCCGTTGACGTTTCGCACTTGCTCGACCATCGCGTTTAGCTCCGGATAGCGAGCATTTTCATCATTGGCCTTGACGCCGAAGAATTCCTTGAAGCGCCGATAGTGGGCTTGAGCCGTTTTCACCTCGTGAGCGGAGTGGAGGATATTTTCGCCGAGCAAGACGAGGCCGAAAAGCTCACGCATTTCAAGGAGCGCGTTCTTCCCGTTTTGACGAGACAGGGAAAGCCCTGCGATCGGATGCTTCCATTCGTCGCGGCCATTCGCAGCGAGCCAGTCTTCGAGGACTAGATCCTGCCAAGCATCCGGGGTCAGCCCAAATTGAGAGGCAAAGTCTCCCGCGATCGGGCCGAAGCTTTTAGCCCGTCGTTCGGCGGCGACGCGGAGCCGAGGATCCTGATCGCTGTTGCGCCAATCGAGCTTGGAAGTTGACAACTGCGTCGCCTCCTCCCTCCGCTGCTTCTGGCTCTGCCTGTGGTTTCTGGACGCCTGCGATATCGGTGATTAGCGCCCTGGCTTCGCGCACGAGCGGTGCGCGCTGACCCGCGTCGGCATATTCGATCGAGACGAGCGTGGTTTCGAGGAGACGGAGCCGGGCTTCTTGGGGATCGAAAGCGGGCTTAGAGTCTTCTGTCTTTTTCTTCTTAGCCAACCCAAAACACCCCGATTCCCCTGTATTTAAGCCAAAAGCCCGCGAGCGCTTATCTCACATACCCCACAGACGCCCCACGCGATCCCCTACCGTGCGTTCAGGCCCTCCGACCAGTTTTCGAGGTCGAAGCCCGAAATAACGGGGGGGTATCTCGCTATACCTCGTGGGGGCGAGTCCAGAGTGGGGGGAGGGGGTGGTGCCCCCAAAACCGCGGAATTGCAACGTTTCCAACAAGCGCGTTTTTAGCGAAAAGCCCTAAAAAGGCTCGAAATTGATTACCAATCGACATCAACCGACGATCGTCGCGGCTCGGAAAGCTTCGGCGCGACGTTGGATCCGCGCGACTGGTTGCATCGGCGACAGATCACGCGGCCATTATCGAGAGTGTTCTTGCCGCCCCAGCGAACTGGGAGAATGTGATCCGGCTCTGCGGAATTTGGAAGCCGCGTGTGTTCGTAATCGAGAAGGCAGTGGCAGAAAGGGCAGTGCGTCACGCCGCGGTTCTTCGCCTCGGTGAGGACTCGCTTCCGCCAGTGGAAGTACTGTGCTGTCCCGGTGCGTGACATTGAAGGCCCTCCCGTCGTCTGTCGGAAGGCTGCGGCTTCGATAGTTCGTTTTGCGAGCCCGCGCACCGGCGGGCGTAGAACGTAGCGTCACCCCCCCGGGGTATATGTGGAGACCCCTACCCAAAAAGACCACCCCCCACCTAAGCGGGAGGCCCCGGAGGGTATGAGAAAAGCCTGCCTCGTTTTCTCTCGAGACAGGCTTTCCTACAGCTGTAACGCTACGGTATCAAACTAGCGCGGTGCACCCAGTTTGTCAAGGCCTTCGGCCACTTTAACGAACATGCCGTTGATACCGTCGGTGAACTCGAAAATCGAGTCGAGGAACATATCCACTCCACGCAGCTTCGGCGCCTCCTCTCCTTCCTCGCCGTCTTCGTCTTCGAGACTTTCGAAGAAGCCGAAGGCATCGACTCCAAGAGTCTTCGCGACGACCTGCGCGACCTGCTGCGCGAGCAGCGGAGGCACAGCATTCCCGACCTGCCGAAACTGAGCGGTCTTCGTGCCCATGAAGACGAAATCATCAGGGAAGGTCTGCAGGCGCGCGGCTTCACGAAGCGTCAAGCTCCTCCTCTGCCGGGGATCCGGATGGATGAAATGATGCCCACTCTTCGCAATGTGTGCCGTCACGGTCGATGATGGCTTCCCCCATGCCTGCACGTAAAAGCGGTCGTTGAAAGCTGGCCTCGAATCCGCGTCTACATCGTCGAGGTTCGCGTGCTTCGGCCACAAGCAACGAGGCATTTCCTCGAGCCGAGGAGACCTTCCCTTCACCTGCGCGAAAGCCGCGGCAAACATATACCTCTCTATATCTACCGTGCGCACTGTACGAGCCGCGTGCCCCTCAAGGGCCTTCGAGCCGTCGAGCTTCCCGCGATACCATCCGGAGAGCTTGCCCTGGCCGCGGCAAATCTCGTTAGCCTCAGACAAGATCGCATGCGGAGCGATCATCGCGTCCCGGACAATCTTTGCGATCGGCTCAGGCGCAAGCTTCTTCCACTCCTCGAAGCGCGGAAGACACGTCCCCTGCGGATAACTGACAACCCCGTGGAGCTTCGGCAAACCAACCAAAGCATCACGCACCGACGATGCCGCACGCTCACGCAAGACCCCAGTATGCAATCCCCGACCACGCCGGACAGCAAGAAGAATCACACGATGCCGGGCCTGCGGAATCCCAAACTTTTCCGACTCGACAATGTAATCGCGCGACGTCGCCGGGCACGGATCAACAACCGAACGAACACTATAACCAGCCCACATGAAATCGCGGACAATCTGCGCAAACACAGACTCCCCATCAACCTTCGCCGACAAGATCCCCACGACATTCTCAAAGACCACAACAGGAGGCCGAAGCATCTGCACAAACTTCATAAACGACTGATACAGCCGAAGCCGCGGATCCCCCGCATACGACGAATCATGCTTCCTCCGAGACCGCCCCGCCGTCGAATACGCCTGACACGGAGGCCCCCCAGCCAAAACCCACACCCCAGACGAAGAAGCAGCCTCGACACGCATCCTAGCCATCTCAATCAGCACCGGATCCGCAGCCCCCAGCTCAGCCTCAACAACTTCACAGCGAGCCCCATCCCACGCAATCGGGAAACGCTTCTTCAAGCAATCCAGCGCTCGCGGATCGCGATCGCGTAAAAACTGCTCATACTCCCACGGCAGCCCTGGCTCCTTGTCTGTGATTCGGCTGAGGAACGCGCGCAGTCGCAGAGTCTCGCAAGCATCCGGGTCTTTTTCAACCGACATCACCGGCTGGAACACATGCTTTCCCTCGGCATCGACCAAAGAAGCAAAGCCCTCAGTCAAGCCGCCAGCGCCTGTGAAAAGATCGACCACTGGAATCATGCTGCATCTCCTGCCTCAAGGACCTTGCTCACAAGAGCGAAAGCCTCGCTCACTTGTACAGACGCGCCGCGTAAACGCAGCGACACGCGCTCCGGGCAAAGGTGCGCATACTCCCACGGAATCAATTCCTTAGCGGTCTCCAAAGCATCCAAAGCCTCGCGAAGCGATTCGCGAAGCTCCGCCCAAACCGTCATGTCTACCATGTCTTTCTCACTTTCTGAAACTTCTTAAACGCCAGCGGTTCCGCTTTCGCCACGCGACGCGCCTCATACCTGACAGCCATCTCAAACGCCCAAAGCTGATCCAAGAGATCAAATTCGCGCCCATGCACCATTGGCCCCTCCCAGAACCACTCGACCACGTCCCCGCCCGGATGCTCCACCGCATAAGAAAACCGCAAAGGAATAATCGGCCCCTGCTCCTGCAGAAGATCACGCTCCCCATGCTCCATTTCAACGACCCCTCTCCAAAGACGCCTCGACAACCGAACGCGGAGTAAACAACCCCCTGCCCGTCGAGGTCTCCGCGCTCGCGGCTAGGTGCCCTCGCTTGACCCATGAACGGACAGTCTCGATTTTTAGGAAGACTCCGTACAAGCGGCATGCGAGTACCGCTTCTCCGAGAGATACGGGGACGTCGTAGAGGGCTTCGAGACAGCGATCGCGGCCTTCCTCTGTGTCGACCTGTGTCCCGCAGGATGGGCATCGGCTCGCGAGCTTCGCGGTCGGTACGGAGTAGAAGAGCATGCAGGCTCCGCAGCGGATCATGATCTTCTCGGTCGGCGAAGGCTTCGAGATCAAGTACTCGAGACGGTCGAGGACGTAGATGATCTCGTCGATACAAGCCGGAGCATCATCCCAGCGAGAAAACTTCCCCTCTTGGCAGGAGAAGATCCTCGAGATGAACTGCCAGTCTCCAGCGACGAAGATCCGAGGAGCCTCTCCTGACAGATGTGTCAGCCATTCAACTGCCCAAGTGTTGATCGCCTCGATCATCTCTGCTGCTTCGTCAAGAAGCGCGAGATTAATCGGAGCTTTAGGCATGCAGGCTTGCGTGCATCCGCCTTCTCCTCGAGCTGCTGCGATCGCGTAATCCACGTCAGCCATAAGGGAAGGGAGTGTCTTGATGTATGTGTGGAATTTCCGGACTGCTCCCCTGCTGACCGTTTGCCCTGGCTGCAGAGGCTCTCCTGTAATTGGGCAGAATTCACCCATTGAGGTCACTTCCTCTTACGTCTGCGTCTTGACTTGCCATGTGGGGAAGGCTGGGCTTCCCCTGCCCGGTCTCTGCCCGGTCTCTGCCCGGCCCTGCTCCTGCCCGGTTCCTGCCCGGCCCTGTCTCTATCCGACCCGACCCGACCCGACCCGAGAGAGTCCTCTCTGATACCCCTCGTGCGAGGATCAGAGTTCGGACTTAGTTCGGACTTAGTTCGGACTCGGTCCGGACTCAAAGTCGGTGGTGGCAGAATCTCCCCGGTTTCGCGTGAGGGATCCGCGGACGCGAGATGATCGATCTCGCCGGGATCAACCTCCACGGCTGAGGGAGCGCTGCACTGCGCGGCGCGGGGATCCGCGGACGCGAGATGATCAGTCTCGCCGGGATCAACCTTGTGCCTCGCTTGCGCGCACTCGGTGTCTTCCGGATCAACACCTGTGGCCTCTCCCGGGACGACGCAAGACGTCTGCGCGTCTGAGGATATGGGCTTCGGCGGTTCCGAGGAAGACTGGACCTCGTAGCCATTGCGATTGAGAAATTCTGCCGACCACTGACTGTAATAAGGGACTGTGGGTACATCGCGGAGAGGATTCGACTCGTCGAATTCGGCGCGCGCGTCCTGCCTCGAGCTATTGCACTTGTGGCAGGCCACGACTAGGCCATCGACAGTGGCCGATCCGACAGACGTCGGGTCGACGTGGTCGAGAGTGCCTGAGCTGAATCCGATCGGCCCTGTCCAGCGGACTGGGACTCCGCAGTAACGGCACAGGTCGCCGTCGCGGTAGATCACAGCGCTCTTGAGCGTCGGATCGCGATTCTCGCGGCTGCGATTCCGTCGAGCTTCGACCTCTGCTTTAGACAGGAGGTGAATGAAGTCTTCGGAGGTGAAGAGCTTGATCTTCCGCTGTCCGCCGACCTCGACCCATTCGAGCAGGCCGAGAGCCTCACAGACGCGCAGGAGTAGATCTGCGCGCTCAGGAGAGGCGAGGCTGTAGGCCACGCCCCTACCGACGATCCCGTCTGTCAGCTGCTTCGCAGAATAGGTGGCTAGGCCCATGAGGAAGCCAAAGATCTCAAGGCGATTGGTCTGCGACGCTTCCTCTACCTCATACACGTCGATAAGACGCGGATGAGACATTGCGTCGTCGCTTACACGTACCCATGACATCTGGCTTCCTCCTCTCTTTTCTGGGTCTTTCTGTTAGTCGCTGCATCTGCATTCGCCTGTGATTGGATTGATGACGCCCCCGCATGATTCGCAAATCTTGGGAGCGCGCGGATCGCGTTTCACTTCCATCTGCCTCACCTCCGTCCCCCGTTCAGTAGGTACATTCGCCCTGGCACGAGCTTCGCTTTCGGTACTGGGCCAAGACGCTTTTCCAGTGCGTCTTGGAAGCACTTGGGATGCCTGACGATCCCCGCGCCAACAGCCTCCCCGCACTCCGGGCAGGTCCGCTTGGTCTTCCTAGTCATCGCTGCCTGCCTCGGTGATAACCAGCTCGACAGCATGCGCGCCCACCGGGAGATCCCTGTCGACTCCTGCCCAGCGGTGATCCGGACCGATGACGTGAGTGTGGTCGTCGTCGATGAGGACGCCTGCGTCGCGCAGGCCGTCGACCATCGCTTTCGTAGAATCAGCTGCGTTATTGGGGTCGAATCGGCGAGATGATCGCGCGTAGATCTTCGCTGTGATGCGTACTTTCCCATCGAAAGAGAAGAGCGCTGTCTTCCTTGCTTCGATCGCTGTGCGCCTGCGCAGTGCGCGCACGCGCTTTGCACGAGCCATCGGATGAAGACGCAGATTCGCGGTAATCCACTGCGCTTTGGGGATCACGAGGTAAAGGGTCTCGATCATGTGTCTGCGCTCCTTTGCGCTTTAGAAAGGTGGATCGGAGGGCATCAGCGTGTCTGCCCACGGATCCGAGCCGGTAGAAGATTCCTGCTCCGCAGACGCGGGAGCGAAGCCAGAGGCCGCGGAAGACTGGCCCTGCTGGCCTTGGCCTCCGGTGCGCGTGATCTGCGCCCGCGCATGACGTAGAGATGCTGCGACTTCGTCGGCTTGAAGCTCGACGACCGTGCGACGATCGCCCTCACGGGTCTCGAAAGACCGCTGCACGAGGCGACCGCGCACCATCGTTCGGGAGCCTTTGCGGAGTGTCTCGGCGATGTTTTCGGCCATTTCGCGCCACGCGGTGCAGCGCATGAACAGGGTCTCACCGTCCTTCCACTCGCCCGACTGACGATCGAAAGACCGAGGCGTGGAAGCGATCGTGAAAGAAGCGACAGGGCTTCCGCTCTGCGTCCAACGCAGCTCCGGATCAGCGGTCAAATTGCCGACGATCGTAATGACGGTTTCTCCGCTCATTCCGCCGCCCCTTTCTCGTTGAAAGTTTTGACGAGCGCATCGGCGATCGTTCGAAGCGGCATGGCAAGCAGGCGCTCGCGCTCTTGATCGATGTCGACCTGCTCGATTCCGAGACGTTCTGCGAGCTCGCGCTCGAGGCGCGCGCCCTTGGAGTCTTCCCAGCCGTCAAGCATGTAGATGTAATCGCAGTCGAGGAGAAGCTTGAGATCCGCGCGCATGTAATCGCTCCACGACGCTTCGCCGTCGAGCTTGACGTCGCTCGGATCGACGACCTCGTAGCCGCATAGCTCCAGCCCGCAGCTCGCGGCCACGAAAGCGAACCGATTCCCGAAGTCAATCCCTGTAATAGGGCCTGAGATGTAAACTTTTCCGCGGCTCATGAACGCTTTCCCTTCCTTGTTTCTTTCATTGCTTCCCGGAGCTTTTTACGTAGTGGGCCTCGCTGATCCGCTGTCAGGCATCCGAAAATTCCCGCAGTCTGCGCAGTACCGCGCGCCTCGTACCGGAGCTGGTACTCGAGACACTCGCGGCATACCGGGCAGTTCCTGCACGCCTGCTTTGCGGTGATGGGGTCGTACATCGGCCCCTCGAAAAAAATGTCAGTCGGCAGGCCAAGACGCCTGCACAGCGCGTCCTCCATCCACTCTCCGACGCTCTTCTGCTCGCTCATGCTGAGACCTCCTCATCTACGAGAGCGTGGAAAAGCTCGCTAGAAACATGGATCCCCTCATCGCACAGGCGTAGAAGCTCGTCAGCGCGCCACTGGCGATGGCCGTGGAGGCGACGCCAAAGGCTCATTTCGGCCATCCCGAGACGCTTCGCAGCGGATCGCGTGCAGAGCTTCTGACGCTTCATCCAATCGCGAACAAGGATTGAAAGAACCTGATTCGGACTCATCGTCGATCTCCTAAAAATCTCTACCGTCGAAGAAGCCGCGGATCATGAGACAGCCCTGCACCGCGCACGCGATGTCTGCGAATCCCCACCAAAGGGAAATCCCGTCTTCGTGATCTGGCGCCCAGAGAGCAAACGCGAGGAGCAGCGAAATCGAAAGAAGCGCGATCGCGATTGCCAATTTCAGGAACTGCGCAAGCGGGGAAAGCTGATTTTTCATGAGGTCACTTCTCCAGATCTACGTGGGAGGCCATGAGGAGGATGACGCCGCTGTCTTTGTCTTGGATCGCGTAGTCGTCGCCAAGCTCGGGAGTGTCGAGGTCGACGGTCTCGCAGTTGGGGATTGGGAGGGTCATGCTGCTGTTCCTCTCAGGTTCTGCGCTGTGGCGAGAGGCTTGCCGATTCTTTCGATCTGCTCGACGGGGATGAGGATGTGCTTGCCGATCTTGCGGCAGTCGCGGATCTGCCCGGAGGCGATGTAGACGCGCAGTGCGCGCGGGCTGAGTCCGGTTGCTTCTGCGGCTTCTTTGATGGTTGCGAATTTCTTCATCATTTTTCGTTCTCTCCCTTGGTCAGTCCGTTTGCTGCGCGCTGCGTGAGGTTCTGAAGTTCGGCGACTAGCGCGAGTTGGGCTTCGAGAAGCTGCTTCTGTGTGGATTGGATGAGTTCGGATGGCAGTGTCATCACTGCGACGGGGGAACCCAACAGGCCGATGGTGACTGTCACGTGCTGGATACACATTGCGAGGGACGCCTCGACGAGATCGCGTGGGTTGTCTGTCTGGATGACCTTGGCAACTTCGTCTCGGAGGTTCGTCGCGTGTGTATTGATCGCATTGCTCATGCCGCGTCATCCCCGCGAGTTAGGGCTGTCGTTGTGAGGCTTTCTTCGGCTCTGCGGAAGATTTCGGCGGCGGGCACGTGGAGTAGTTTGGCGATTGCGAAGAGATCTTCGACCGTGATGGCGATTCTCCCGTTGAGCTTTTGGGAGATCGTTTGTTTGGTGTAGCCGAGGTGCTCGGCGATTGCTGTTCCTGCTAGGCGTTGTCGTGCGGCCTCGGCGCGGACTTCGCTGGCGAGGGCCTCCTCGATGCCTGCTGTAATTACTGCATCCATGTGGGTAATAGTATGCAGTAATTACAGCATCGTCAACTCTTGCCATAATTACTGCATGTGTGGCACTATTTGAGGCATGGGAAAACGCCCTCTTGAAGTTGCTCCGGAAGCCGCGGAATTGGCTTCATTGCTTAATGTCCGGTTTACAGAGGCTGGATTTTCGCAGGCTCGAATTTCGCGTGAACTTTCGATTTCGCGTCCGCGTGTCGCGGCGATTTTAGATGCCTCGAGCGCGATGACCGTCTCCGAGCTTTTACAGCTATCTGCTCTGCTCGACTTGGAGCCAGGGCAGCTTTTAGCCGAGGCTGAGGCGCGGGCAGCTGCAGACTCAGATATGAGCGTTCCTTTGCCTGACGATTGGGAGGTCTCTCTTGCGGCGCGTCGCGTAGAGAATTCTCCAGAGGCGCAGGAAGACGCTTTTCTTAACGGTCTTGGTGAGGAGCCTCAGGAGTAGTCGTGTGTGTGACACCACGTTTGTTGTTCAGGAATCTTTCTGGAAACGGCCTTATCTGAGTTTATCCTCAATGCGTGCTGAAACGATTCAATGAAGAGAAGTGGAGGAACGCGCTTGAGGCGGGCGCGAAGAATCTACAAGGCCCCGTAGATCCCTATCTGCTCGCTGAGATCATGGGGACCCCCGTGTCCTATACGAGAGACCTCACTGGAGCGCTGGGAGCGACCGACGGAAGACATATCTGGATCAGAGCCGGATTAAGGCCTTCGGTCGAAAGGTCGACGCTCGCTCACGAGCTAGCTCACATCCTTCTCGGGCATACATCCTGTCAAGACACACGTGGAGAGCTGCGCGCTAACCGACTGGCTGCACGCCTGCTTCTCGATCCTGACACTGTCAGCCGCGAGCGTGAGCGCTGCTCATCTTTGAGTGACCTGGCCGATGCCTTAGACGCAGATGTCGATTTGGTAGCGTGTGGGCTGAAATCTTTCGACATCGAAGCTGAGAATACTCTCTCAATCTCATAACCATCTTTTCTTTTCCACGGTGCTTGGCCTGCCGGTTTGCTGCCTGCACAACAGGTGTATTTATAATGAGAAAAATCTGCACGGTTCATGACGACGGAGTTTGACTATGGCTTTTGAAGATGCTTTGACGCTACTGTCCAGTAAGGTCTCGGATCAGTGGGAGGGGATCGAAACCGAAGAAGCAACGAAAACTGCTTTTATTCTGCCGTTTATTTCTACGGTTCTCGGGTATGACATTTTCAACCCCCAAGAGGTCATCCCCGAGTACACCGCCGACGTGGGGGTCAAGCGCGGCGAAAAAGTCGACTACGCGATCATGGATGGCGGCGAGGTCCGAATCCTCATCGAATGCAAGAAAATCTCCGGCGATTTAACGCCAGAGCACGCAGCCCAGCTCTACCGGTACTTCTCGGTGACTAACGCGCGCATCGCGATCCTCACCAATGGGCGCGTCTACAATTTCTACACCGACCTTGACGCCCCGAACGTCATGGACCAGCGCCCATTCCTTGTCCTCGACCTGGCAGACATCGACGAGACGCTGCTGCCTGAGCTGCGCAAGCTGACAAAAGAGCGCTTCGACCTTGACTCGGTGGTGAGCGCCGCTGAAGAGCTCAAGTACGTCGGCGCTATTAAGCGCGAGATTTCCGGCGAATTCAAGGCACCCTCGCATGATTTCGTCCGACTCCTCACCTCGCGAATCTATGAGGGACGCGTCACCCAGCAAGTGCTCGACAAATTCACTCCCATTGTCGAAAAAGCCCTCGGCCAATTCCTCACAGAACGGATCAACGATCGATTAAAAAGCGCACTCGGCGCCGACACCAACTCGATCCTACCCATCGCCGACACGCCCACTGAAACGCCCGCGAGCGCAGACAGTGAGGATACTGCGGGTTCTGATGGTATCGAGACGACGGAGGAGGAGCTGAGCGCGTATCGGATTGTCAAAGCCATTGCGTGCGCAGAGATCCCCGCGAGCCGGATCACCTATCGCGATGTGCGCTCATATTTTTCGATTTTGGCTGACGATAATAATCGCCGCCCGATTTTGCGTTGCTATTTCAATACTCGTGTGCACTATATCGGGTTTGTCGACGAGGAAAAGAACGAGGAACGCATCGTCTTGGATACTCTTGAGGACCTGTACCTGCACGCGGATCGGATTCGTGAGGCGGCGAAGCGCTGGGCCTGACCCTGTCAGAGGGTTATGTGGGAGCTGTCCAGGCTTTACGAGCAGCACGCCGAGTAACAACCACGCGCGCTAAAGCAAGGACACCGGTGGGAATCCCCGACCGGTGCCCTTCCTGCTGCCTGTCTTACGCTTCGAGAGCCAGCGTGTCGAGCCTCTTGTAGACGGTCGTCCGGGACATCTGCGCGCGACGCGCGATCTCGGCGACGTCCATGCCAGCTGCTGCCGAGGCGATCATCGCTGCTGCGGTTGCGGTGCGCGCAGCAGTGAGCGCGCGCGCAGCGCGCTTCTCGCGCTCGACCATCTCTTCGAGAGTCGCGGTGCCGTCGATGATCTGCGCTGCGACAATATCCGGCTCTTCGACGAGGGACTCGAGGTCGGCGGCGACGTCGTCCTCGTAGAAGGCGGCAGTGATCTCGCGGATCGTGCTCCACGCGGAGGCGATCGAGTTGATCTGCTCTTCGGTCAGCTCTTCAGCGAAGTCTCCGTACCAAGCGCGGACATCGGTATCGGTGTAGGTGGTCATTTTAGGGGTCCTTTCTGGGGGTTGTTTATCAGATGCGGTCGGATGCGATTTCGCGTAGGTCCTCGAAATCGACTCCCTGCTCGTAGTGGAGGTCGACGAGGTCGCCGACGAGAGAGAAGAAAGCGTCGTCGTCAGTGACGATCTCGGCATCGGACGCGATGTACGCGGCGAGGCTGGGGAGGTCTTCCATGCAGGAGACGCCGTGGCGAGCCAGCTCGTCGTCGCCGCTCATTGCGAAGCTCATGCGCTCCGGGTCGAGCAGGTTGCCGATGCCGAAGCACTGGTCCTGTACGCGGTAGGCGGTGATCGCAGCCATTCGGTTTCTCCTTCGAGTGGGAGGGGAGCTTTTCTCTCCCTCATGACACTAAGTGTACACCCTATAGACACTATGTGTCTATAGGGTGTACATCTTTAGGTGTTATCTCCATCACACACCTATGAAGTGAGCTTTTATACCTCAACAGGGAGACTGTCTGCGAGCCTCCTCGCGCGATCCTCGGCGGCATGCTGATAGCGCATAGCGACCTCGACGTCGCTGTGCCCGCCGCGCTCCATAATCTCGGCGAGCGTCGCGCCCTGCTGTGCGTACAGCGTGAGGCCTGTGTGTCGTAGGTCGTGGAAGCGGAAAGACGGCAGGCCCGCAGCAACGCGCGCTGCTGCCCACGCTTTATTGTGATTCGTCTGGGAGATCGGCTTTCCCAGCTCGATCGGCGAGGGGAAGACCGGAGCATCTTTATCGGAGGCGACGTAGACGTCGAGATGATCTCGGATCACAGGCACAAGAGCCGTGGGAATCGTCACCTCACGCGCCGCGCCGCTTTTCGGCGTCGTATACCCCGGAGGCACAGCCTTCTGATTCCACTGACGCTCGACACGGAGCCTCGGCGAGCCGGATTCTAGCCCGATAATGTCGCGCCTTTGGAGGCCGAGTGCTTCGCCCTGGCGTAGAGAGCACCACGCCGCTAGCAAGACGGAGAGCCGGAGAGGGCCGGGCATCGCTGCAGCCAGGGCAGCGACCTGATGAGGCGAGGCAATTTTCCCGACGTCTAGGCTAGTGCCCTTGATTTTCGGAGCTGAGACCCGCACAGGAGACACAGCGAGGATCTCCCTCTCTACCGCGTAATTGAAGAGACGCCTCATACAAGCAACGATTTTGGCCCGCGTGCGAGCGCTCCCTGCTCTATCGGCCACGCGCTGGACATCCCTAGACGCGACCTCCCGCACTGGCAGACTACCGATTCTAGGCAGGACGTGTACCGAGAGCACGCTCCTGTATTCGCGGAGCGTCGCAGGCTTCCGCTGACCAGATTCCACCTGCCTCTCAAAATCGGCGAGCCAGTCTTCTGCGACCTCTGCGACAGTCGTCTGCGCGCGAGAGGCCTCCTCAGCCTCGCGCTTCGCTTCCGCACGCCTCGCCGAGGGAGGCACGAAGATCCCCCTCGCGACGTCGGCCCTCGCGATCGACATAGCAGCCTTCGCATCCATCAAAGTATCGAAGCGTCCAAGACGATATCTCTTCCCCGACTCGTGAACAGTCGCTCGATACTTTCCGCGGGTCTCATCCCATTCGATACCGGGGGGCAGTTTCTTTGGCATGACCGAAACCTCAAAAATGGTGGGGGCGTATTGGGGGCGTTTTTACCGCCCCCAAGCGTACCAATCGGTATATATCGGTTTCAATACCCACAGCCCAAAAACGTTGCAAACAAAGGAAAAACCCCGGGATCCGTTGAGATCCCGGGGATGTATTGCGGAGGATGGGGGATTCGAACCCCCGAGGGCTTGCACCCAACACGCTTTCCAAGCGTGCGCCATAGGCCACTAGGCGAATCCTCCGGAGCGTGAAACACGCACCCCGTAATGCTAGCGGAATTCACCGAAATCACGAAATTTTGATGTCAATATCCAGCGTGGAATCCCTCACCATAGGAATGCCACGCGAGTGAATCTCCTACTTCAACCCACTAAAGGCAAGCATCCAGGCTAAAACCCAGAACACAATCCCGACGATGCCAGCACCAATTGCCCCAGTCGAGGCCTTGCGCCCTACGCCATTCATCGACGTTGACTGCACAAGCCCAATGGTCCCCAAAATAACCGCGATGAATGCGGGAATGAAAAGCAAAGAGAAACACCCACACCATGCGGCAGCAGTGGCGACGGAATTCACTTGAGGCTTGGGGGAGGTATAACCGGGCGAGGAAAAGACGTACAGCAGCGCTGGATCATCGGTACCCGGAAAGACCATTTGCGTCTGCTGCGGCTTGGGAGTCTCAAGGTGCGGGGTTGGACCATAGGGATCATCAATCCCGACGGTTGCGGTCTGAGTTGCGACACCGTTTACGCCAGCTTGGCCAGCGGCGCCGTTTGCAGCTGCCGCGCCCTGCCCGCTGATCCCACTCCCACCGGGAGCATAAGGGTTTAATGCACTCATCAGGCTCCCTTCATGTTCTTACTTCCTCAAGGATGCCACATTGAGGGCATCTGATGTGAGGCGCCACATAGCGAGCGGTTTTATGTTGAACCGCAAAAGAGGGCTATGATGGTGTTCCGACCGGTTTCGGCCCAGACCTTTTAACTGATCGGAGATTTAACAGCATGTCTGTTGCACAATCTGGATTCTTCCGCTGGAAACTTCATGGCGATGGCACCAGTATTGCTCCCGGGGACGTAGTTCTTCCCGGCGAACGTCTTTCTTGGCCTCGAACAATTGGAATTGGCGCACAACACGTCGTTGCAATGTTCGGGGCAACTTTTTTGGTTCCCTTGCTCACCGGATTCCCGCCGTCAACGACGCTGTTCTTCTCGGCAATCGGAACGCTCCTCTTCTTCCTTATCACTGCAGGACGACTCCCAAGTTATTTGGGGTCGTCCTTCGCTTTAATTTCGCCAATCTTGGCAGTCTCCGGAACGAAGGATCTCGGTCCGAGCTTCGCCCTGGGCGGCATCATTGCCACCGGTGCAACCCTGGCTCTTGTCGGCATCATCGTTCACTTCGCAGGTGTGCGCTGGATTGACGCCATCATGCCCCCGACCGTCACCGGCGCAATCGTCGCCCTCATCGGCCTGAACCTTGCGCCCGCCGCATGGAACTGGGTCAAGACCGGCCCGATCACCGCCGTCATCACGATCCTCTCGATCTGCTTGATCACTGTCCTCTTCAAGGGCATCATCGGCCGCCTCTCCATCCTCTTTGGTGTCCTCATTGGCTACGTTGCTGCAGTCTTCCAGCACGAGGTCAAGTTCGATGCAGTTCGCGAGGCCGCATGGTTCGGTCTGCCGCAATTCCACACCCCCTCCTTCTCCGTCTCCACTCTGGGCCTCTTCATCCCCGTGGTCTTCGTCCTCATCGCAGAAAACGTCGGCCACGTGAAGTCCGTGTCCGCAATGACCGGCGAGAACCTTGACGATCTGACCGGACGCGCCCTCTTCGCAGACGGCGTCTCCACCATGCTCGCAGGTGCGGGCGGCGGTTCCGGTACAACGACCTACGCCGAGAACATTGGCGTTATGGCCGCAACCCGCGTCTACTCGACGGCTGCCTACATCGTCGCAGCATGCTGCGCCTTCCTGCTCTCCCTCATGCCTAAGTTCGGTGCGCTCATCGCAACGATTCCCTCCGGTGTCCTCGGCGGCGCCGGTACTGTCCTCTACGGCATGATCGGCATGCTCGGCGTGCGTATCTGGGTCCAGAACCGCGTGGACTTCGCCAACCCGGTCAACCTCAATACCGCTGCTATCGCACTGATCGTCGCAATCGCAGACTTCACCTGGGACATCAGCGGCATGACCTTCGGCGGCATCGCCCTGGGCACCGGCGCTGCGATCATCGTCTACCACGGCATGCGCGGCATCTCGAAGCTGCGTGGAACCAACCTTGAGCAGGCCTCGCCCGCTTCGGCTCCCGCGGGATCCGAACTCGAAAGCGAACCCTACGCTTCAAGGCATCGCTCGACAGAAGCCTGATCGCCTCTGATCATTCGGGGCCGGGGGTGTTCGAAAGGACACCCCCGGCCCCGGCTTTTACCCACAACGGCCCGTGTTCGCAGCCAGTAACTAAACCGGACGTCCGTTACAGTTATGTGCTACGATCTCCGCATGCGCTCCGAATCGGCCCGAGCTCGTTGGGCCTTCTTGCTGATCATTTCCCTCGGGTTATTCATCGTTGCTGCAGATAACTCGATCCTCTACGTTGCGCTCCCCACCCTTCGAGCCGAACTCCACACGACCCACCAACAGGGCCTGTGGATCATCAATGCCTACCCCCTTGTCCTTGCTGGTCTGCTCCTCGGAACCGGAACACTCGGAGACAAAATCGGTCACCGTCGCATGTTCGAAATCGGCCTGACGATTTTCGGCATCGCATCGGCGGTCGCCGCATTTTCACCCAACGTTGGTGTTCTCATCGGCGCTCGCGCTTTCCTCGGAGCCGGAGCAGCAGTCCTCATGCCCTCCACACTCGCCCTCATCCGCCAGACCTTCTTCGAGCCCCGCGAGCGCAACACTGCGATTGGAATCTGGGGCTCGGTCGCGACAGTCGGTTCCGCCGTCGGGCCCCTCCTGGGCGGCTTCCTCTTGACCCACACCTGGTGGGGCGCAGTCTTCCTTATTAACATTCCGATCGTCATCATCGCTCTTGCGGGCACCTACCTCATTGCACCGGACAATTTCCCTAACCCGAAACGCAATTGGGATTTCATATCCTCCCTCTACGCAACCGTCACCATGGTTGGCCTCGTTCTCACCATCGAGAATCTGGCTCACACCCCCATCGACACCACTTTGGTGACAACGGGAGTCGTCCTCTTTGCGATCGGTCTCGCCCTATTCGTCCACCGCCAGCACTTCCTTGACACTCCGCTCCTCACCCTGGACGTCTTCAAGAGCCGCCTCTTCACCGCTGGTTTCCTCGGCGCATTTCTCGGAATGTTCGTCGTCTCGGGAATCGAAATCCTCACAACCCAGCGCTTCCAACTCTCCGCGGGGTTCACCCCACTCCAAGCCGGCCTCGTGACCGGCGCAGTCGCAATTGCTGCTTTCCCCGGCGCAATCTTTGGTGGCCGCTACGTTGACCGCATCGGCTTTCGGACGGTCATCTCGGGCGGCTACGTCATCGCGACCATCGCTGGAATCCTTGCGGTCTTTGCCATCCGTGAAGACCTCTTCCCACTCTTCATGATCGCTTTAGTCCTCGTTGGTACGGGTACCGGCCTGGCCATGAGCGTCACCTCAACCGCGATCATCGGCTCCGCTCCTGCGCGCCGCACTGGCATGGCCTCGGCAATTGAATCGGTTTCTTACGAATTTGGAACCATGCTCTCGGTTGCTATCCTCGGCTCGCTAATGTCACTTTTCTACACAATCAACGCCGCACCCGAAGTTGCACATAGTATGGATGCCTCGGCTCATAATCCGGCTCTTGCCCCCATGGCCGCCTCCGCTATCGATACCGCTTACACGTGGACGCTGTGCATCACGATCGCAGTCTCTTTCACCGCTGCCGTCGTCACCGCCGCGCTTCTCGCAGACAATCCGAAGGAGACCAAGTATGCGCACGAGTAAAAAGTCCCTGCTCATTCAGGCCGCCCTCGAGATCATTGATAAGAAGAGCCTTGACGCCCTGACCTACGATTCACTGGCGAAGGCTTCAGGAATGTCAAAGTCCGGCCTGCTCTACCACTTCCCCTCGCGCGCGGCGCTGCTATTGGCGCTCAACGAGCACTTGGCCTCGTCATGGCGGGCAAGCCTGCTCGAGGCCGCGGGCGCCCCACCCGAAGAACTTTCCCCCCGCGAGCGCCTGCGCGCCGTCGTCGAGGTTCTCTCGCAGAACGCAACCCGCGCCGACCTCTTACTTGCTCTGGATACGCACACCAGCGAAGAAGGCGCCGAGGTGTGGGATGACATTTTGGGCCCGTGGTTGCTCCCACGTGAGGAAATCCTTGCAGATCCAGACATTTACCTGCTGTACATCATCGCCGATGGTTTGTGGGTCCACGACCACATCAATTCCTATGATCTGACCACCCAGGAACGTCGCGCACTGATTTCCGCGGCTCTGGCCTACCTAGATTCACTTCCAGACCTTTCACACGCCCGCTTTTAGCGGCGTGCCGGCAACTGTTACTTCGTGGACTTCACCAGCAGGCAGGTGCTGGGTCCCTTGAGGTTGTCGTGATTTTCCTGCACACGCTGCAGATCTTCGGCGGTCAGGGCGCCGTTGTAGAGCGACCCCAGAAGAACCGTCACCCCGGGCTCAGTGTTGTCAGTCAGGGTCACTCGCGATGAGGGGAAGAAACGTGCCACCGTGTAGGCCTGATCCACTGACTGCGGACCTGCCTGGATTTGTGCCGATCCCGCATACTCCGGTGAGAAGTTGGAGGGATCCGCGACCTGGAAACCGACGGTCTTCAGCATGTCCGAGGCGTCGCGCGCAACCCCAGAACGCGAAGTCGTGTTCAGTACCTGAACCTTGATTCCCGAGGCCGCAAGAGGCTGGGTTTCTTCGCTGGGGCAGGGGATATCGCCCGCCGAGGCGTACTCGACCTTCGCAGAAAAACCGTTGAGGAAGGGGATGGGAAGGATTCCCGTCAGCACCAAAAGGCTCAACACACTGACGCCAGCCATGACTGAGAACACGATCGAGAAAATCGAGTTCTGCTTGAGCTGGCGTTCGCGGCGGTAGAGCTCGCGTCGGGTCAGTTGAGGTTGCGGTGCACTCACAGAACTAACCTACTTCACCGACGCTACTTTGTGCACGAATTAAACCAGGAAAATCAGTGTCATCGTGGCAACCAACGCGATGACAGCGAATAGCGGAAGAGCTCCCTGCTTAATGGCTGCGCTTCGCTTATCCGGCGAGGTGATGAAGAGGAGCAGTGCTGCGGCGAGCATCGAGCCGGTCCCAAAGAGCATCAGGGCGAGGCCAACGGCCGGGGACGCGAACACGTAAACCAGGACCCCTACGAATACCTCAAGCGCGAGGAAGAGGTTGTAAAAGCCCTGGTTAAAGGCCATTTCTTTCGTGTTTTCAGCCGCCTCTTCACTCATGTTGAAGGTCGCGCGGGTGCGCTCGGAGGTCCAGGAAATTGACTCCATGTAGAAGATGAAAACGTGGAGCAGTGCGGAAAGAATGGCAAAAGCCATTGCGACGATCATCATAGGGAAAGCTCCTCACGCATGTTGATGTTTGAGACTCAACGAGTCTACGCCGGATAGCAGTTGTCGGGAGCGCGACTGAACGCACTCCCGACAACCCATAGCCGCTGCACTCAACCCCACTTCAGTGCGCATCGCGGCTATTGACACGCTCGGTTCCTCCCCATGACACACGGAGCAACCGAGCTCGTCGTTTTCTAGGCAGGTCTGAACTGAAAAGATTCAAACCCAAGTTTTTCAATGTCATCCGCCAAGGATTGGACCTCGAGGTCCCACGCAGCATCCCCCGCGTTAAACCCCTGCGCCGTACCCAAAGCGCGAGCCTGCTGCAAAGCGAAGTGAGTTGCCCCCAAATCCTTCACGCAAGAGGCAACCTCGTAACCATCACGAGGCCCATCGGGGTACACCGTCAGGCGCACCTCGTAGGAAACCCCAGAATCGAGGACTTCACCCAAGCTCTCCCACGCTTTCGGACCCGCGTTGGGACGCCCAGCCACGGCCTCGTAATGAGGACCGGGCATCGCCTTGATGTCGATGCCGACCCAATCGACAAGACCGGTGCGAAGGATCTCATGCAGACGCGCGGGATAAGGACCCGCCGTATGCAATCCGACCTCGAAACCAAGCTCACGTACGCGGCTCATCGCCGGGAGGACGGCCAACTGGCGCGTGGCCTCGCCACCGGAAAAAACCACACCATCGAGCAGGCCCCGACGCCGACCCAGCAGTTCCTCGACCCTCTCCCACGAGACCACTCCCGGGATCTTCGGGTCGATAATCGCCTGATTGTGGCAGTACGGGCACGCCCAAGGACACCCCTGGGCGAACACCGTCGCCACAAACTTCCCCGGCCAGTCCACGCTGGACATCGGGGTCAGACCCGCGATCTGCAGGTCCGAGGCGGTCAGGGTTGCAAGGTTCATCGCTGGTCCACGGGCGGGAAAGCACTCACCAGCTCGCCGTGCTCGGAGGCCGCGGCCTCGGAAAACATCGTGCGCTCGGCGTACTCACCCTTCTTGCCGATATTGAAGGACTTCACGGGGCGGAAGTAGCCCATAACGCGGGTCCAGACCTCGCACTCTTGAGGCTCGCGCTCGGGGTGAGCGTGAGCGCACTTTTCGCAGGTGAAGTGTTCGCCAGCGAGGTAGCCGTGCACGGGGCAAATCGAGAAGGTCGGGGTAATGGTGATGTAGGGGACCTTGAAGGCGGTGAGTGAACGACGCACCATTTCCTTGCAGGCCGCACCCGAGCTCATGCGCTCGCCCATGTACAGGTGCAGGACCGTGCCGCCCGTGTACTTACCCTGTAAAACTTCCTGATCTTCCAAAGCTTGGAAGGGATCGTCGGTGTAACCCACGGGAAGCTGCGAGGAGTTCGTGTAGTAGGGCTGTTCCTCGGTTCCGGCCTGGAGGATTCCCGGGTAGTGCTGGCGGTCGGCCTTTGCGAAGCGGTAGGTCGTGCCTTCGGCTGGGGTTGCCTCGAGGTTGTACATGTGGCCGGTGGCTTCTTGGAGTTCCACCATCCGCTCACGGATGTGGTCGAGGATTGCGCAGCACATGTCGAAGCCCGCGGGATCGGTGATGTCGTAGGCATCGCCCGAGAAGTTGCGGACCATCTCGTTCATGCCGTTGACGCCGATGGTGGAGAAGTGGTTGTTCAGGTGGCCCAGGTAGCGCTTCGAGTAAGGGAAGAGCCCGTGATCCATGTGGTACTGAATCGTTTCACGCTTTGCTTCCAAGCTTTCCGAGCCGACGTTGATCAGTCGGTCCAGTTCCTTGACGAGGCCCTCCATGTCTCCCGCGAAACGGTAACCCAGGCGCGCCATGTTAATGGTGACGACACCGATGGAACCGGTCAGTTCGGCTGAACCGAAAAGTCCGTTTCCACGCTTGAGCAGCTCACGAAGATCCAGCTGGAGACGGCAGCACATTGAGCGGATCATGTGCGGGTCCAGGTCAGAATTGATGAAGTTCTGGAAGTAGGGCAGACCGTATTTCGCGGTCATTTCGAAAAGGGCCTCAACGTTTTCACCCTCCCAATCGAAGTCGGGCGTGATGTTGTAGGTCGGGATGGGGAAGGTGAAGACGCGGCCATCGGCGTCTCCCCCGGTCATAACCTCGATGAAGGCACGGTTGACAAGGTCCATTTCCTTCTGGAGCTCGCCGTAGGTGAAATCAACGATCTCATCACCGATCAGCGGGTGCTCGTCAACCAGATCATCGGGGCAGGTCCAGTCAAAAGTGAGGTTAGTAAAGGGGCACTGGCTTCCCCAACGCGAAGGCACGTTGAGGTTGTAGATCAGTTCCTGCATGCACTGAAGGATCTCGTCGTAGGTCATATTGTCCAGACGAACGAAAGGCGCCATGTAGGTATCGAAGGAGGAGAAGGCTTGGGCGCCGGCCCATTCGTTCTGGAGCGTGCCGAGGAAGTTCACGATCTGGCCGCAGGCGGAAGAGAAGTGCTTCGGGGGCGCCGAGGCGATCGCGCCACTGACCCCGTTGAAGCCCTCCTGAATGAGGCGCTTGAGTGACCATCCTGCGCAGTAGCCGGCGAACATATCGAGGTCGTGGATGTGAATGTCACCGTTGCGGTGTGCCACGCCCGCTTCGGGAGAGTAGACGCGCTCCAGCCAGTAGTTCGCAATCATCTTTCCGGCGGAGTTGAGGATCAGACCACCCAGTGAGTATCCCTGGTTGGCGTTTGCGTTGACGCGCCAGTCAGAGCGGTCGAGGTATTCCTCGATCGTTGAGATCGCGTCGATTTCGTAGCGTGTTGTGGGAGACGTAGTCACGATTGACCTTTCCGGCATACTTGGCATCATCGCTGTGGGGGCACAATATCTAGTGCTTGAGACGAACGCATCCCACAATATCTAGTGGCAATACCGGAGAGGCAGGGGCGACATGCGGAGTGTCGCGACTCGCGCAAAATGCACAATTTACGCGCGACGGTGCGCGCCTGGATCAAAGTCCTGAACAGGCTGTGAATAAGTTCTTCGTATTTACTCACCTGAGAGGCGATCAACCTCGTGGATCACGAGGCCACCAACTGCAATCACCGCAAAAGAAGAAATCCCCGCAAGCACATGCGCTCTGCGCGGCAAAGCATCCAAGAACTCCGCGTAGGTAATGCCCCCGGACCCCATCTGCGCCAAATCATTGGGAGTCAATGCCCACAACGAGTACACCAAGCCCAAAGCCGCGACAATCGCACTCGCAAGCGCAATAACGACCATCGCTTTTTGCACGGGAACCCCGTGGCGGGGCCGGTCTTCCAGAGGACACAGGATCAACGCCCAAAAACCGCACACGGCCATCGCGACCAGCACATCCGAGGGACGATGCCAGCCAAACACCATGACGGAAATACCCACAAGCGACGTCCACAGGTACCCGACCCACGCCGCTGGGCCTCGGAACCATTCAGGAGCAATCATCACCAAGGCCAAGGCAAGGGACATCGCAACAGTCGTATGACCGGAGGGAAGAGAATTCACTGTCGCAGCTGACATATGGTAGTCCGGGCGCTCAATCAGAAGCTTGGCAACCTGGGTCGTCGTATTGGCTGCGATCACCATTCCGAGCGCGCGGCCCGCAAGCGTTGGGCGACGGCGCAGCCAGGCAATAACAACAACCACTACCCCGATGATGACCATTGCCGGAACAGAAATGATGTGGGTGACCGTGCGGCCAAGAGAACCGAGCGGATCAGCCCAGCGCATCGCTGCTTCCATTGACAAGGTGTCAATTGCTTGGCCCTTGACGGTAAAAATCGCAAGGAAAGCGATGACGGCGCTGAGGAGCGCGCACCCTGCTGCGGCACTGATCCGCCGGAAAAGGCGAGGGCGGTAGCGTCGGGAAGCGGTCTTTGCGGGCGCGGGCGAGGCCGAGCGGTTCACGCGCGGAAATGCAGGACGTGCGCCTCGGGATCCTTCAAGGTGAGCCGAGGCCTCGGGAAGGGTACGCGTTGCGCCCTCCCCTGCGGATGGCGCGCCGGGGGAAGGTGAGGAAAAGACTTCGGTTTCATCGTTGGTGGAGGAAGATTCGGAAGGGTGCGGCTGACGCTCTGCCATCGACTACTCCTTCCCTCTCAACACCGTCTTCGAAGGCTTTATTTTAGTCATCAATACAGAGGTTTATCTATCTGAATGCGTGGTTTTCGCTTGGTTGATCGGGATGAGCTTTCTTAATTTTTCCCGTCCCTTATCTCGAGCTTTGACCCCGCGCGTCGGTTACAGTGGAGAAGTCAACAAGCGTGAGTCACGGTGACGAAACGCTACCTTACGACTCGGATCAGGGGTGCTACGTGTCGCTCTCACCGGTCAACACCGACCGCATTCGCACCGTTCTCCACGGCCACGATCTGAATTTCGGTCAGTCTTCGGAAGAGGAACTCGCCGTACCGACGCGTAATGCCGTCTATTTTTGGAACACCTCGAATCCCCACATCCTTCAGTTGCGCGCACATTGGCGTGGGATTGCAGCCGATGATGCTCAGTTCGCTTCCCTTGTTGAAGAGGTGCGACGCTGTAATTCAACGCGAACCGGCCCAAAGGCCTATCTCGCTCCTTTTGAGGACGGCCACCGATACGGCTTGATAGCCGAATGCAACATTGTGGCAACGAATGGGCTTTCCGAGGCTCAGCTTGATGCATTTTTCGAAACCTCAATGTCGATGATGATGGGGTTCTTTTCGGACCTTGAGGAGACTCTCTCCGACTTTGTTACGTGGAACGAGGAGGGAGATCACGCATGAGCACTCTTCCAGGACCCTTCGCTATTCCGAACGATTCAACGACTCCGTACAAGGTGACTTTTGATCGTCTGATGCGCGCTTTGGCCGATCTCCAGTTCCAAGCCGATGTTTTGGCTGAAAACCGTGCTGCCGGCGCAGTATTTGACGGTATTCCCTTCTTGCTGAGCATGGATTCTGCCGAGCGTTTCTTGTCAATCCGCGCGGTGTGGGACACGGATTTTGATGCCGAAACCGCAGGACACCCGCTTTTCGCTGCGGCTGACTCCTGGAATCGCGAGAAGTACTTCCCGACCGTGTATTGGATGCTCGACCCCGAGGGTTCCCTTCAGGTGTGCGCAGATTTTGCCGTTGATACCTCCGCGGGATTGTCGGATCAGCAATTGACCGACCACCTAGGAGCCGGAATTTCCACGGGTATCGACGCGATCCGTTACATGCAAGAGGCAGCAACTCAGACTCTTGGGTGGAGCGCTCCCGAAAGTGCTCCCTATACGCACTCTGATACTGACGCGCCTTTCCCCTCTCAAACTGACGAGGCCGGCGCACCACCCACCCGCTCCGGTGCGGCTTTCGGCTTGGGATGAGCGCTCACTCGCAGGCCCTTCTTGACATCATTCGCGCTCGCGGAAACGACGGTCAATTCGTTGATTACCGTTTTCTTCCCCCGCGCGCGCCTGAGTATGGTTCCTGGCCTGATTGGCTCCCCTCCTCTCTTGTTTCTGCGTGGAAGAAACAGGGCGTAGATTCTCCGTGGCTTCACCAGCTCCGAGCGCTCCAGGCAATTCACTGCGGTCACGATGTTGTCATTGCGACGGGTACGGGTTCAGGTAAATCCCTGGTCGCATGGACGCCCATCCTCTCTGCGCTTCTCAACGCCGAGGTCTCTACCCGCATTTCCGATATCCACCATCGGCCCACGTGCCTATATCTCTCGCCGACGAAGGCCCTGGCGGCGGATCAACTCCACGCGCTCAATGAGCTCATTGCCGCGCTCCCAGAGCAGTTGTTGGTCGCGCTTGCTGATGGGGATACTCCTCGTGAGGCCAAGAATTGGGCGCGCGCTCACGCCGACATTGTCCTAACAAATCCGGACTATCTGCACTACGTCATGCTTCCAAACCACGAACGGTGGATGCGTGTGTTGGCATCCTTGCGTTACGTGATTGTTGATGAGATGCACCAATGGCGCGGTGTGAGCGGAAGCCATATTTCCTTGGTTTTGCGCAGACTTTTGCGTATTGCACGACACCTTGGCGCACGCGTTCAGGTGATCATGATGTCGGCGACTTTGTCAGATCCAGAGTCTGTTGCGCAGACGATGATCGGACGTGAGAAGGTCGATGCCATCACCGAAGACACATCGGGGCGCGGCACTCACCACGTTTTCATGTGGGAGGGGCGCGAGGTTCCTCGCGAAGATGACGTTTCAATTGAGTCTTTCCTTTCTGCCCTGCAAGCCGCCGAGGCGGGTGAAGAAGCTGTTCTGGAGGCACCGACTCAGCACCTTTCTGCGCAAACCGAAGCCGCTTTGTTGTCGGCCGAGCTGGTCCGCAACAATGCCCGCCTTTTGACCTTTGTCCGCTCTCGAGGCGGTGCAGAAACTGTCGCTGCGCAGACTCGTGAGAATCTCCACGACAGTCCCGAGCTTGCCTCTACAGTTGCCGCATACCGGGGAGGCTTTCTCCCCGAGGAACGACGCGCCTTGGAAGCCGCGCTCCGCTCGGGTCAGCTGCGTGCCCTGGCAACCACTTCCGCTTTGGAGATGGGGATTGATATTTCCGGTTTGGATGTCACAATCACTGCCGGTTGGCCGGGTACACGAGCATCTTTCTGGCAGCAGGTTGGTCGATCGGGACGAGCCGGGGCGGAGGGTATTTCCGTTCTGATTGCTGGTGATAACCCCCTTGATTCTTTCCTTGTGCACCACAGCGATGAGATCTTTTCCCCTGTCGAGGCCGCAGTTCTTGACCCCGACAACCCCTGGGTTTTGCGCGATCACCTGTGCGCGGCAGCCGGAGAGATTCCTCTTTCTGACAGGGAAGCCGCCGAAGTATTTGGACCGCTAGCACCGACGCTTTTAGCGCAGCTCGGCGCCGAAGGCCAGCTTGTCAACCGCAGTGGTGGCTGGCGGTGGAATATCACCTCCGGTGAGCAACCCTGGGATCGAATTCAGATCCGTGGCAGTGGTCGGGATGTTCAAATCGTTGATGCTCGAAGTGGAAGCATCATCGGGTCGGTCCCTCAAGATTCTGCGGATTCTCAAGTATTTCCCGATGCGATTTATGTTCATCAGGGACGTACTTTCCATGTCCTTTCTCTTGAGGAGGGACCCGCAAGGCTGGCATACGTTGAAGAAGTTCGTACCCCCTTACGAACCAGAGCACAAGACGCTGTCTCCATTCGCATTGTTGACGTGGATGAAGAATGGGTGAGTGCAGATACCTTGGTTCATTGGTATCGAGGTAGTGTCGATGTCACGCGCCAGGTGACTGATTTTGACCTGCTTCGCTTGCCCGGTTTGGAGTTTATTTCCAATACTCAACTTGCTATGCCCGAACGTACTTTGCGTACCCAAGCGTGTTGGTACACCCTCTCGCCATCAACGATGGCTTCTTTAGGAATTGATCGAGGTAGTGTTTTGGGTTCTCTTCACGCTGCCGAGCACGCATCTATCGCACTACTGCCGCTGTGTGCGAATTGCGATCGTTGGGATTTGGGTGGATTGTCGACGAATCTGCACACGGATACGGACTTGCCGACGGTTTTCGTCCACGATTCGTATCCGGGTGGCGCGGGTTATGCGCATTTTGGATTTAAGCATGCCAGAGAGTGGATTCAGCGCACTTGCCAGGCTGTCGCAGAGTGCCAGTGCCATGATGGTTGCCCGCGATGCATCCAATCTCCGAAGTGCGGCAACGGAAATGAACCCCTGTCGAAGGAAGGGGCGCGTCGCCTCTTGGAGTTCCTCTGTGAGCATTCCCCCTTCGAAGAAATTCCCAGAAAACTTCCAGATACAAAATAGTATCCACACAGCATGGTTTCTTATATTTAAGTCATCGAGAGTTGGACCCCGCTTAAGCGGGGATGCCACACCGAAAGACTTTTCGGGAAACTCGCACTGTGTTGATGGGATACTTGAGGGGCCAGCCGGGGGGCAGGCCCCTCAAGTGCATCTACGGGGTCAACACCCGCCCGAGCAGAGCGCCCAATCACCCATCCCCATGCACCTTCAAGACGAATCCTCACGATGGTATCGACGCCCTCGCACCGGCATGAGCTCAGTTGCGCGCCATTGCTTTCTGCAACTTCTTGCGCTACTTGGCACGCTTTGTCCTCAACGTCCTCCCACTGAGCAGTCGCAGAAATGTCCGCGCCTGCCAAGGCACTCAGATCCGCGATATCTTGAGCCCGATTCAAGGACACAAGGAAAACTGCGCACACAATTCCCGCACAGGCGAGCACCATGGCAAGTGTGACAACTCCGATTACCATCACGGTTCCCGAGCCCTGGTCAGCGCTCCATCCTTTCGTTCTATCGGCCCCGGCTTGATCCACCACAGACATCAGTCTTCACCGCCGACAAGCGTGCTCTCACGCAAGCCTTGGTAGCGACAGTGCGCGTGAAAGCCCAGGACTCCAGCAGGACCCCGATAAGAACTTTCAGCTGAGCCATAGATCCAGCGCTCATCGCTGGTGAACTCGAAGTGAAGGTTACTCAGTCCTGCACCTACTGCTTGGGCAGCTTGTATGCCGTTACCTCCGCGAGCGCTTTCACGCACGCCAATTCCCAGTGCAGAACACAATGTCTGAGTGGTCATTGATGCCGCAAACACCGAAATGACTATGGCAATCATGACGACGATTGAGAAGGTTCCCAGTGCAATTTCAACGCTCACCATGCCTTCATCCCCCTTTCGATCAGCTGAAGGCACGGTGAGCTGAGCGCGCCTGCTCATGAAAAACTCAGTGCCGTTGAAATGAGGTGCTCCAGCGCCGACTGAACGACACCGGATTTGAGAACGACGAGAAGCAAACCGGCAAATCCAGCGGTCGCAAGGGCACCGATCGCGTATTCAACGGTCGTCGAGCCCTCTTCCGCGTCGCAGTTTTCTTCCCGCATATCAGCACTCTGCGTTGTCATGTTCTTATTCATGGGAGTCTCCTTCCTGTGTTGTCCCATGTCTTCGAGAGTGCCCTTTTTTAGCCTGCTGATCTCCTCCGCCTGACGAATCTGTGGATGAATCGTCAGCACGCGAATACTGTGGAAAACTTCCTTGAAAACTGTCAGATTGCACTGTGAGCGAGCGTGATCAACACGGGAACGACACCTAGGCAGATAAATGCCGGCAACATGAGAAGCCCAAGGGGTACAACAAGCCTCACCCCTAGTTCTTCGGCACCCGCCCGCGCATCTGCAAGACGCTTCTTTCGAGCCATCGCGCCAAAACGACGCAATTGTTCATCTACTGCAGCACCCCGCATCCATGCCTCGCGAAGGATCTCAGCGACCCCAAGGTATTGCTCTGAGCATTCCTGCCAGGCCAGTTCCCATTCGAGCCCCACACTCAAACGCTTTGAGACAAGACACAACTCGTCACGGTCCGAGCAGCGTCCAAGACATTCCAGAGCCCTTGGAATTGAGGCTCCGGTATCCAAAGCTACCGCCATGAGGTCACAGATAAGCGCCGCATCCTCGCTTCCGTCTTCATCCCATCTGCGCTGGGATGCCCGGATCATCGACACCGATACCCACCGTCCGGCAAGTAAAAACGCCAATCCGACAACGCCACACACCGTCCCTGCACCTCCATCTGCAAGGACAGGAAAAGGATTAACTCCCATCACGCTCACCGCAAGCAGAGCCACAATCGGAAGCAGGTTGAGTATTTTTGCCGAAAGCGCGGGTCCGGCTCCGGCAATCCTTCGAGCTTCTTGCACCTCGTGAAGGTCATCGAAACTATCGGCAAGACAATCCAAAACCTGAGCAAGAGGAGCTCCAAGAACTGCTGAGATCCCACAGGCCGCACGAATACTCCGAACGTGTTCGCCCGCTTGAGTAATGATCTCCCCGGGAATTCCCCACTGGTCGCACTCCCCTTCCCCGCAACGTTTCACTCGGCTCACTTCCTGCCACGCTTGTTGCGCGGGAATGCCGACCTGCAGCAAAGCACTGACTTTGCGAAGTTTCTGCGCAAGCTTTTCAGCATCAGTGGATGTCTTTTGGCCGCCCTCTTTCTTTCTTCCCGAACGAGGCCAGCGCGCAACTTTCTCCGCAGGGTGTGGATCCCAGGCTTGAACGCGAGTGAACTGCCGCGCTCGCATTACGAATCCCGACTCAGCACGCGACGCAATTCTTCCCAGGCAGGACCGGTCGAACCACGGCCTCGGCGATCAATGCGATAGGCGCACGCACAGGTGAGCTCCCCGTGCTCAACTCCAAAAACACCAATCTGGGCAACGCGCCGGCCAGTATTTCCAGAACTTCCCACGCTCCTTTCCATGTGTACGACAAGGTCAAAAGCCGCATGGGCCTGCACGTGAGTGGCCTCAGCGCTCATCCCCGCGAGTGCTCCAAGAGCGCTGAGCCTGGCTGGAACTTCCGCGGGAGTATTCGCGTGAATCGTTGCAAAACTACCGCGGTGTCCGGTATTGAGTGCGCTCATAATGTCGCGCACCTCCCTACCCCGACACTCTCCCAGAACAATGCGATCGGGTCTCATTCGCATTGCAGCCCGCACAAGTTCGGAAAGAGTGATTTCGCCTCGGCCTTGAGTGTTGGCCTGACGTGCTTGAAGGTGCACGACATGGGGGTGAGCGGGGTGCAGCTCGCTTATTTCCTCGATACAGATCAAGCGCTCATTTGCTGCAATACTGCTCAAAAGCGCAGACAGTAGCGTTGTTTTCCCGCTCCCCGTCGCCCCGGAAATGAGGACATTGCAACGCACATCAAGCATTCGACTCAGAATTTGGTGCGTGGTGTCATCAATACTCGCTCCCTCGCGCATCTGTTCAAGAGTGAGGCCACCACGGGCTGGGATACGCAAAGAAATGACCGTTCCTTCGCCGGAAAGCGGCGGAATCACCGCATGAACGCGAACCCCCATGGGCAAGATTCCATCGACTATTGGCACTGCATCATCGAGGCGCTTACCGCAGATCGCCGCCATTGTGATGGCCAGGGCGCGCACTTCTTCCTCACTAGAAAACCCATTGTCGATAGGCTCCACACCCTGCCCGCAATCGACCCAGACCCGTGTGGAATTCACCAAAATATCGGTGATTCCTGGAAGATGAAGCAAGGGCGCGAGCACTTCCCCAAGTCCATTCAGGCGCGCATCGAGCTCTTCGAGCGCGGATCCCACATCCTCAATGCCCTTCCCCGGGGCTTTAAGACGGACAATTGCTTCATCCAGGGCTTCTCCCGCAGTGCTCGCCATCAAGAGCGCATCAGTCACACTCATTGTGGTGCCTCCATGCGTTCCCACAGTTGTGCGCGCGCTTTCCTTCCCCGCCTCCCTTGACGAGGCCGCATCCCTGCCGCATAGACCGGACGGGCCTTGGTGTGCACGATGCGTGTGATTTGTGAAGGCGAAATCAGGCCAACGCTGGCTGCGCGACTGAGCCCCACAGCCGCTACCCGTGGAGCAATGAGTGCATACGTTGGGCACGGCGGAGGATTGGCAGCGCTGAGCGCGCATAAGCGCGCGACTCCAAGCGCGTCACCGTGACCAAGGAGGATGAGGACATCGATGACCTCACTAATTCGGGCGCATCTTGGCCCCCACAGTCCCAAATCACAGACGATACTTCTTTCGCCCTTCAGCGCTGAAATCACCGCGGGAACCCGTGAATCATCTGCGTATGCGCCACCGTGTGCATCCCCTCCCAGATAGGGGACTCCCCGACTGACCGGAAGCTCTCGGATCAGTGAGGGAAGGAAGAAGTGTTCGTGGACACTGATCGAGGACCAGGTTGCGGCCTCGGCAGGGGGAGTAAGAAGCGACCCTCGTGAAGCGCGCAAAGGACCGGGGCCAGAAAGATTGACGCAAATACTGCCAGTATCGCGACACAGATCCCATGCGAGGGTGGATACGCCCGCTCCCCCACTCCATCCCGCGATCCCCACACATATGCGACCAGCCACGGAACCTTGAGTAGCTATCCACCGAGCCATATCGGCCGCAAGTAATTGCCCAAGGAGCTTTTCACCACCGGGAAGTCGAAGCCCCTCACCCACACAGATGACATGAAGTCCCAAGTGTTCCCAGCCTGAACGCTGAGAGGAATCCGCAATGACCACACTGACGAGGTCCTCGATTCTGTTGATCTCCTCGCGCGAACTGCTGCGCGAGGATCCCTTTCGAGCGCCATTGAGATCATGGAGACTCCCCTGCCACACGCTCATCCCAAGCACAGCACACACCGCACGCAGCGATTCCACTGCCCGTCCTTCAAGCCCACTCCACGCAACGATTCCCATTCGTGTCATTCTTCAAGCGTGAATATTCCTTGTAGAGAATGCACGTGCCCCATCTGAATCTGTGGAAAACTAGGAGTAATCCCAATTCTGTGGATAGCAATGTTGCATCCACACCAACTGAAGGTGCCGATGATGTCCACTCTCAACGAAAACATCGATTCCCCGAAACCTCCTTTTCCGGGGAAAAATCGCCAAGCACTCGCAGAAGATAGCCACATCGCCGCATTTTTCGATCTCGACAAGACCATCTTGGCCACGGCCTCGGCAATGGCGCTGAGCAGCCCACTGGTCCACGCGGGTGTCATGAGTCGCTGGGATTCCCTGCGGGCAACCATCGTCCAGCTCCCCTACCTCTTCACCGGTGCGGACGATGACCGGATGCGATCGATGATGCATGCCCTCGGTGAGCTTACTCGCGGCTGGGACCCTCAATATGTAGAGAAAATCGTCAACAGTGTCACGAGTTCAAGCATCGCGCCCCTGTGCTACCGCCAAGCCCTTGCGCTCATCGACCACCACCGGCTCCTGGGTCACCACGTTGTCATCGCCTCCGCCTCACCCATGGAGATTGTCCGGCCGATCGCCCACCTGCTCTCCATCCCCGATGCGCTATCCACCATTGTTGGACGAGGCCAAGACGGGCTGGTCGACGGGACGATCACTCACTTCAACCACGGAGCCGGAAAAGCCGAAGCCTGTCGAAAACTCGCCGAAGAACGCGGGTGGGACCTCAGCGAGTCCTACGCTTACACCGATTCCGTGTCGGATCTTCCCATGCTTGAGCTTGTCGGCCACCCCCAGGCCGTCAACCCTGACCGGTCCCTTGCCGCAATCGCCCGCGAGCGCGAATGGCCCATCCACACCTTCACCCAGACCGTTCGGATTCGCAGTCGAAAGCGTACGCGCATGACGCTTGCCATGATTCCACTGGCCCTCGTGGGTGGGATCGGAATCGGGTATTGGGCACGCCGCTCAATTCCCAGCAAATAGCGGCATACTTGACATATGTCCAAACTGTCCTTGCCGCCCGGCTCCGCTCTGCGCTCAGCGTTCTTCGCTGCCATCTTTGCGCCCGTTGCTTTGATCCTCATGGGAATGTCCCTTGCGGATCTTCAAGCACGTGCGGCCATCGGCGTACCCTTGGCCTCCGTCGAGGGCATGATTGGTATGGCGTTCTCAGCCATCATTTTGGGCATGATTTCAATTAACTGCGAGCGTCATTCCATCGGAATGTTCGTCGCTGCCGCTTGGGCGCTGATCATCGGTTTCCTGCAGACTTTTGGTTATTTCCGCATTCATTTCCTTGTTGCGGCAAACCTTTCAGCCGATGACATGTCCGCTGCTCAGCGTTGGAATCTCTACCCGGTGTGCGTGGCCGCAATCCTTCTAGGTTCGGGAGTTGCGTTGGCCCTGACCCACCGCGCCCGCGCGAAGAACCCAGAGGCTGAGGAGCTCATGCCTTTCGAGCGCCACCAAAGCGAACGTATCGCTGTTGCTGTTGCTTCCCTCCCCTTGGGTATTGGCGCCCTGGCGCTGCTCATTCGCTGCGCTCCTACCGATTCTCTTCCTATGGCCGCACGAGGCCTGAGCGGGGTTGTCGCGCAAACTCCGCTCCAGCCAATCCTCAGCGCCGCAGTCGCTGAAATTCTTGGCCTCGTCGCTTTGGCTTCCCGCTGGTCAATGATCGGCCCCCAAGTCATCGCATGGACCTACATCATTCCCGGGTTCTTGTTGATCCCTCTGGGAACGACCCTCACCGGTGTCGTTATCACTCCGGGCCACTCTTTGGGGACACAGATCCTCATGTCTGCTTCGACGATCGCCGCCTACGGAATGATCCTTGCGGCATCGACTCTGGGAATCTATTGGGCGCGCCGCTACGCTACGAGCGACTCATCTTCAAACGATTAATTCGCTAAATGTGGCGCTTCTCGGCGGGTAATCCCCCATCCCGAGCGTTTTCTCGTTATCGTCAGCACGAGAAGAGGAGGCCTCATGTCTGACCAGGAACACAACGAAGCATCGCCCGAAGAAATCAAGGACGAAGCGATTCACCGCAACGAAAACGAAGAATTGCCGCTGACCGGTGAAGAAGTCACTCTCCCGGGCGAAGCATCTGCTACCGAAGACATTATCGGCGGCGCCTCGGTAACTGAGACCAGCCAGGTTGAGCCGGTTCACATGGGCGTCACCCCCACTTCCCTCGACGATGTTCTTGCCTCGCGCGCGCAAGACGAACAGCCTGAAGACAGCGCTTCCGAAGACCAGCCCACAGAGGAGTCCACCGATTCTTCCTCCGACGAGGCCCAGGGTGAGGCCAGTGCCGAAGAACCCGTGCACGAAGCCTCTCCCGCCGAAGAGCCCGCAGAAGCCGAAGCGAGCGTCGAGGCCGCAAGCGACACCCCCGAAGAGCCACAGAGCAACGGCGAGCCCGTGAGTGTTGAGCACGAGGATGCTCCGCTCGAGGAAACCCCCACCCAGGCACCCGAAACCCACGATGTCGAAGACGCCTCGGCCTCACACGAGGAAGCCCCGGCCTCGGAAGAAGCAGTGGTAGTTGAAGAAACTGCCCAGGATTCCCCCGAAGAAGCCCCCGTTGAAGAAGCAGCCGAGGATCTTCACACGACCACGACGATCCCCGCCGCAAGCGACACGGTCGAAGAAGCAGCCGAAGTGGAAGAAGCCTCGGCCCCCGTCGGTGAAGTTCCCGATGCGCTTTCGCGTCGTTTTGGCGACCAGCCTGAGGTTGCCGACGACGTCCAAGAAGACGAACTCGAAAGTACAACCGTTCGTCGCCGCGCTTTCGTTGCCCCGCAAGAGGAATCTCCCGTCACCGAGGCTGCGTGGAAGCCCCGCGAGGATGCTGCGGAGCGCAGTGTTCCTCAGGACACCCCTGAGAGCCTCGATGATGTTCTCTTTGAGGGCGCCTCCATCGTTCCCGAAATGCCCTCACGCACCGGTGCACACCTGTTCTCCTTCATTTTGGGGATCCTTGCGCTGCCGATCACCTGGTACCTCGTCGCTGACGCGGGTGCCCGAATGACCCTGCCAGAAGGTAATCCGGCTGCGACCGGCGTCATCAACTGGCTGGCAATCACGGAACTGGCCATCGCTTTCATCGCGATCATCGCGCTTTTTGAAGCATTCAAGCGTTCCTCCTTGGGCGCATGGATCGCTGGACTGTGCTTCCTTGCCGCTGGTATTCCTTGGGTTTTTGCCCCGGCTTTCACCAGCGCACACACCGTCTCACTTCTGCATTTCCTGCAAAACGCCGGCTCCTTTGGCTCGAACCTTGCCCACCATTTGCAGGCATCTGGCTACTCAGGCCGCCTGCTGATCCTGGGCATTGTTTTGATGGGCGTTGCCTCGCTCTCTCACTCAGCACGTCGACGTGGGCGCGCGGAAGAAGCCATGCGCGAGCAGGTTGAGCGCGTGAATCCGACGGGCGCACACTACACCGCCCGCGAGCGTCGCCGCGCTGCAAAGGCAGCTGGTCTGCGGTGAAGCCCGAGGTTTCTCGCACCCTTCTCGAGGCGCCTGGCCCGTGGGTTCACCGCCGCGTTTCGGCATCGGGGGCTTCTTTCCACGTAGCCGACGCGGGTCCCGAGGACTCCTCTTTTGCCGTCATCTTGCTCCATTCCTTCCCCATGACGTGGTGGACGTGGCGCGAGGTAATCCCCGCATTCACCGAGGCCGGAATCCGCACGATTTCCATGGATATCCGCGGTTTTGGAACCTCGGATCTTACTCCCGGGGAAGTCGAGCTCACTCAGCTTGCATCGGATGTGGCAGCCGTGGCCTCGGCGCTGGGGATTTCTTCCTACACGGTCGTCGGTAACGGTATGGGCGGAGTAATCGCCTGGATGCTCGGCTCCCTCGAGCCGGCTGGTTTGCGCTCGATTGTTCCCGTGTGTGCGCCCCACCCCCTGGGTGTGCACTTCCTTCGCGGGCTTTCTTCACGAGGCCGAGGCCGCTGGTTCTCAACCCTGCTTTCGCGCCGACCGCGCCTGACTTTCTTCGCGTCAAAGTCAGCGTGGGTTGATCGTTCGATTTCGCAGTGGGCAGCACCTTTTACGCAGGACCACATGCTTTCGCAGGCGGGTGTGTACCGTGAGGCGCTTTCGCGTCACGTTGCTATTCGCTCTGCGTGGCAGTCTCTTCAGGCCACTTTTAGGCCGTCTTTCGCCTCAAAGGATGTTTTAACGCGTAAGGTCGAAGTCCCCGTCTTATCGATTCAAACGCGTAATGACGGACTGTGGTCACACATTGATTTTGCCGACGATGTGCAGGCCACTTCGGGCGAATTCACCATGCGCGCGCTTTCTGAAAGTGGCCACTTTCCACAGGAAGAAAATCCGCGCGCACTCGTTGCCGCGATCCTTCCTTTTATCCGCGAGTCTGCCTCGCTGGAGTAGAGAAGTGGCACGCATCGCTACGAATTTACGCAAAGTGTGTGCAAATCTGTGTTTTAGCTCGTTCACCGTGCATAATAGTTACGACTATCACACGGTGGCTCTTTCGTGCTGGGCTGCCGTCTTACAGGATTAGGACAGCTCAGGAGTCGGCGGCGCTGGCTAGCGGCGCTCGCAAAAAGAACGGAGTTCCGGCTTTATGTATGGAGACGCAAACTTCATCAACCAAGTGCCGCTTTTCAGCGGACTTGATGAGGCCCAACAGGTATCACTGCAGCAGAAGATGGGCCAAACGACGCTGCGCCGCGGTGAGACCCTCTTCGACGAAGGCGATCTTGGCGACCGCCTCTACATCGTCACCGAGGGAAAGGTGAAGCTGGGGCACACATCAAATGATGGCCGCGAGTCTCTGCTTGCAGTCCTCG
>ERZ773180.123-NODE-123-length-54535-cov-6.476560_pt1 | contig 54535 bp, 66 predicted proteins | sample MGYA00511080_ERZ773180 | MGnify/ENA primary metagenome ERZ773180 (study PRJEB29015, sample SAMEA2738175) | human oral metagenome | biome: human oral; feature: human-associated habitat; material: saliva | place: China | collected 2178 ... | reverse complement strand
ATAAAACCCTCCTTACTGTGACACTTTCGTGTCCAGTAAAGAGGGTCCATATCATTTCGGTGAGGGGCTTTTTTCTGTCTCAGAGTCGAAGCTCAAAAACCGCCCTCCGGAGGAAACAGTTCCTGCACGCTCCGCTGATAGTATGCCGCAAGGCGCAGGGCTGTGTATACATTCGGGCGCTGCACGCCGTACTCGTAGCGGTACAGGGTCTTGACGTCGACAGAGAGTTCCGCAGCCACCCGGGCGCGGGAAATGCCGGCCTCTTTTCGAGCCTTCATCAGGTTATTTGTCATTTCAGCCATGGGACACTTTCATCTCCTTTCCACGTAAGCGGGCAATTGACTTACATGCTACGACAAACCTTCCCGAAGATGCGGAAGGAGTCGCGCTCCGAATCCATCGGCATCAGCGTCGGAGCACTGCAAGCGGAGCATCAACCGCGGCAGCTTACGCTGTTCACGGATGAGAGGCGGCCTGAATGGCAACTGCGGGCGGATTGCATGGTGAAGGAGATCCGCAGCCGTTACGGCTATTTTGCCGTGCAGCGCGGCATCATGTATGAGGACAAGTACCTATCCTCCCTGAATGCGAGCACGGAAACCGAAGCGGTTGTGAGACCGCATTGATTGCGAAAGGCAGGTGAAGGAAGTGGGCGTCTATGATTACCGTCGGGAGCGGAAGCAGATAGGCCCCAACAAAGCCTATGTCGAGGTAATTGCAAATTTTTCGGTGGACGGAAAAATGTTGCCGCTCAAGCTAATCTGGGAAAACGGAAAAAGCTATGAGATAGACCGCATCCTCCGCGTGGATCGCTGTGCGAGCTTAAAGGCGGGCGGGGCGGGGATACGCTATGTTTGCCGGATACGCGGGCAGAGAGTGGAACTGTATTACGAAGAAAACGGGTTTTGGTTTGTGCAGCGGAAGGTGGCGGGAATAAGGGAAGCGTAAACGCAAGCCTGAAACAGAATAGCGTTTCAAGCACGAGCCCGAAGCGCCGAGACCGCCGTAATGCGCGGGAAAATGCGGATATCCGCAGACCCTGTTTTGTGCTTGCCTTGCTGCCGCTGTTTCTCGGATAAGGGCAAGGATGAACAGAACTCTGCGTGCGCAAGCTATCAAGTAAGACCAAAGTATGTTATAACCATACCGAGTCGAAAAAAGCCGAATTCCGGGGGGGGGGCTTTCCTTGCGATATATTCTTTTACTGCGCGGCATCAATGTGGGCGGCAAGAATAAAGTAGTGATGCGTGAATTCATCGATTTACTTGCGGCGGCGGGGCTTGAAGCACCTGCATCTTACAGTAACAGCGGAAATTTATTTTTTAGCAGTGACGACCACAAAGAGAGCTGCATCTCAAAAATCAGAGCACTCTTGGAAAAGCATTATGACTTTTCCGTCCCGTTTGCCCTGCTCACAAAAGAGGAATACTTGGAAGAGCGGGCAGCGCTGCCCGCGTGGTGGCATGGAGAGATGGCGAGAAAAGATGTTTTGTTCTATGCCTGCGGCATGGACGTGGGTAAGATGCGGGACTTCATCGAACAAGCTGCTCTTTATAATGAAATCGTGCATGTCGGGCGGCACGCGATATTCTGGGGCAAATATGATGAGGCGGAGTACCTGAAAACCATCTATCATAAGAAGCTGATGAAGCAAGCGTTCTACAGGGAAGTCACCATACGAAGCGGAAATACATATGAAAGAATTGCGGAAATCCTCGAAAACGAAAAATAAGCAGAAAGTCCGGCCACATACTGTTCTGCACTGCATTTCAGCCGAATGATGGCGAGGAAGCATACGGAAAAGCGTTTTCGTATTGCGTCGGAGCGTGTTATTGTTAAATATGGGAAGAAGGTGTGCCGTCATGGCAGTTCGTCAGCGAAACGCAACCCCTGTTTGACAAATTGACAAGCCGCTTTGGTAGCCTGCAAACACGCAAAATGGCATGCTTGAGCTATCAAAAACGGAAGGAGAACAGACATGATTTTGGCGGATAAGATTATAGATGAGAGAAAGAAGAACGGGTGGTCCCAGGAGGAACTGGCAGAGCAGCTCGGTGTGTCGAGGCAGTCGGTATCCAAATGGGAGAGCGCGGGTTCGGTGCCGGATCTCAAAAAGGTCATTCAAATGGCCGAGCTCTTCGGCGTGAGCACGGATTACCTTCTAAAGGATGAGCTGGAGAAGGAAAACCGGGACGTAGTCGAAACATCCGGGAGTGACGCAGACAGTCCGTTGCGTCGGGTGAGCATGGAGGAGGCAAATGCGTTTTTGAACGCAAAGCGGGAGACAGCGCCCCATCTCGCGAATACGGTCAGCTTGTTCATTTTAAGTCCGGCCGCATTGCTTCTGCTTGTCGGAATCACCGAAAGTCCGGACTACAACTTGGCGGAAGGTCCGGCGATGGCAGTCGGTTTGGCGGTACTGCTGCTCCTCACGGCGGTAGGTGTATTCATTCAGATTACAGACCGGAATAAATTGAGCCGTTTTGAATACCTGGAGCGGGAGTCATTTGAAACCGAATACGGTGTGAGCGGCATGGTGAAGGAGAAGAAGCGGGATTACGAGAGTCGCTATTCGCTGGGACTTGCCGGCGGCACCGTAATCTGCATTGTGGCGGTGATTCCGCTCCTGGTTGCGGGCGTTATGGAGTCAAGCGACTTGGTTTTGATTCTGTGTGTGGATCTCTTGCTCGCGCTGGTTGCGCTGGGGGCAAACCTGATTGTTCGCGTGAGTACAGTCAAAAAGAGTTACGACACCATACTCCAGGATGGGGATTACGCCAAGAATAAAAAGCGCATACAGGCAAAGATGGGAGCCTTTTCCGCCGCGTACTGGTGCCTCACAACCGCAATCTATATCGGCTGGAGCACTTGGAGGCAGGACTGGGGGGAGTCCTGCGTTATTTGGGCGGTGGCGGGTGTCCTCTATGCGGGCGCTTACGGAATTGTGCGTATGGTGCTGAAGGCGGATGAAAACTGACGGGCGTTGGCACTGATATCGCGCTGTAAAGAGAGGAGTGGCTGTTGCAAGCTGCTATATCTGCCGGGGCTTAAAAGCGTTTGAACAGGTTAAGGAGATATCGAAGGTATCGGTATCTCCCTTGATTTTTCGTTTAACTCTGTATTACAGTTGATTAAGATGAAATTCTATTGTCACGCTTACATGGACCAAAGAGAGGAATTCACAGGAGCATTTGGAAATCGTGTGAAGAAAGGTGATGATTCGTCTTTGCTGGAGGTGCAAAAAGTTTCACAATGGAGAAGATAATCGTGAATCGCAAGTGTTTTGAGAATTGATCACAATGAAATGAGATGGTATTGAGGGGGCAAAATAAGAAGAGGAAGAGATTCGAAGACTGAATAAATATATGAAGAAGGAGATGAGGAGACAATGAAGCAGTTCTTATATTTGGATACGGATTTAGTTAATTCAATAATTGCTCAGACGGACAATGGACTTATTGATGCCATCACGACCGAAAAAGAAACTGGAGTAGAAAACAAGAATATGAAGGGAGAAAAATTCGGTGGGACTGGAGAGATGGAAGGCAAGATCCTAAAACTAATCAGAGCACAACTAAATCTTGTTGCATCCAAATCTAGTGAAAATTCTGATACAGAGTATGATACCACTAAGAAAATAATTGCAAAAACACTGCACGATGCAGCTTTTGATATAGCGTATGAGGCTATAAAACCTGATGAGATTTCTTCTGGAAAAGATGAAGCTAATCCAGGAGATTACATCGAGATGACACGGATTTTTGATTTTGTAGATTTTAGGTATCTAAAACGTTTGTTTTCAAAAGATGGTATTGTTGATTGGTTAAAGAAAAATGATAGGAGAGTGATTACAGATTCTATTGAGAAGTGTGTAGAGAACAATCTTAATCGTGGACAAAAAAGGAGTAAAAGCTTAAAAAGAACAGACATTATGATGCAACTGAAAGAATCCGACCAGAAATATGATGATAGTCGTGATGTGATTGCAATGCTAGAGAGCATTGTTCCCTTTGGAAGAATGTTGGTATCAAATGACGGATACCTTATTCCGATGGAAGAAAAATACTTTAGGATAAATCCAGAGGCACTTGGGTTTATGTATGGAGGATATATCAAATGTGTAGGAATGATATCAAATATAATAGGGGAAGATACGGATCCGAATGATCCACAAAATATATTTGCCACGATTAAATTTTCTGCAAATGAGGTCTTACGACAAATACTGCCAACTCAGATGGAAAATTTATATGTTGTATCACCAATTGCTGTATATTACGAGAATTAAAAAGGAAACACACAAAAAGATAAACTCAGAAATCAGGGGAGATGATAATCAGAGAGGCTTCAGATATATTACCGAGATAGTAACACAGTGATGAGAATAAAGTTTTGGAGAAAAAGTAAATACAATTAGTGTTTGGTACATGTCGAACTAAAATGTAAAGTCTTCAGAATATGGAAAGATAGGAGGGGACGCTATGAATATTCGAGAAGAACTCTTTGCGCTTCGGGACGAGGAATATGCGGTATTTCAACAAAAGTTAATACCGGGTGTTCCCGCGGAGCGTATCATCGGGGTCCGCGTGCCGGAACTCAGGAAGCTCGCAAAACGGTATTATAAGGACTCGGAACACCGGCAGTTTTTGAAGGCTTTGCCGCACGGTTATTACGACGAAGACCTGCTCCACGCCCTCCTCATCGCAGAGGAGAAGGACTTTGCGCGCTGTCTCGAGGAGACAGAAGCCTTTCTGCCCTTCATAGACAACTGGGCGGTCTGCGATATTTTTTCACCCAAGGTTTTTGCAAAGCACAAAGAGGAGCTGTTACAGCACATCCGTATCTGGGCAAAATCGGAAAAGACCTATACCTGCCGCTTCGGAATCGGGATGCTGATGCAGCATTTTCTGGATGCGGATTTCGATGTCGCATATTTGGAAATTCCGGCGACGGTGCAATCCGAGGAATATTATGTAAACATGATGCTCGCTTGGTTCTTTGCGACGGCGCTCACCAAGCAGTGGGAGGCAGCGATTCCCTATCTCGAGGCAGGGCGGCTGCCGCGTTGGACTCACAATAAGACCATTCAGAAGGCAAGGGAGAGCTACCGCATTACGGCGGAGCAAAAGAACTATTTAAAGAGCCTTAAGAGGTAAGCGTGTATGGAAGAGATATTTGATATCTGCGACGAGGCGGGAGCGCCGACAGGCGCAACTGTGCCCCGCGCGCTTGCGCATCGGGAGGGCATTCTGCACCGCACGGCGCATATCTGGGTGCTGCGGGAAAAGGCGGGTAAAAAGCAGGTTCTGCTGCAGAAGCGAAGTAAGAATAAGGATTCGTTTCCCTCCTGTCTGGACACCTCCTCGGCGGGGCATATTCAGGCGGGGGATGAACCGCTTTGCTCCGCCATCCGGGAACTTCGGGAAGAGCTCGGCATTGCGGCTTCGCCTTCTGACTTAAAGCCGATCGGGACGTTTCGTATCTCCTACCAAAAGGAATTTCACGGCGCCCTGTTTCGGGATGAGGAAGTGGCCTTTGTCTATGTCTACGAAAAGCCGGTGGACACGGAGGCTTTGAAGTTACAGCCCGAAGAGCTGGAGGCTGTGCTCTGGCAGGACTACGAGAAGGTCGCGGAGGCCGTGGCGCAGGGAAATCCCGCTTACTGCGTGCCGCGCGGCGGGCTTCTGCTGGTCGGGAAGTATCTGGGGCTTTCCGGGTAAATCAGACTCTCGATAGCGGATTCATACCGGGCTCCCGACGGTGTCGTTCGAAATGTCGCAATACCCTTGGCGCGAAGATCTTTGATTTCCGGAAAGGAAATCCGGTTTTACGAGAAGTCTCTTAGAAGGCGGAAAAACGCCTCGTCCCGAATATCCGGGACGAGGCGTTTTGTCGTTTCATTTCGATTTTTGCGGATTGTTCAAAAAGCCTTACAGAACATCGCCGAGCTTGGCTTCCTTGATGCCGTGCTTTTCCGCGTAGCCCGTGAGGATCAGGGTCAGAGCGCCGTCACCGGTGACATTGCATGCGGTTCCGAAGGAATCCTGCAGCGCAAAGATGGTGAGCATGAGCGCTGTGCCGCTCTCGTCAAAGCCGAGCACGCCGGTAATCAGTCCGAGAGAAGCCATGACGGTGCCGCCGGGCACGCCGGGTGCGCCGATTGCGAACACGCCGAGCAGCAGACAGAAGAGTATCATCTTGCCGACGGACGGGAACTCGCCGTAGAGCATCTTGGAAACTGCCATGACAAAGAAGGTCTCGGTCATAACAGAGCCGCAGAGATGAATGTTTGCAAAGAGCGGAATACCGAAGTTCACGAGGTCATCGCGGAGCGTCGGCTCGGACTTTCTTGCGCACTGCAGGGCAACCGAGAGCGTTGCCGCGGAGGACATGGTGCCGACTGCGGTCATGTAAGCGGGGCCGTAGTTCTTGACGATATTCATGCCGTTTCTGCCGGAATAGACGCTTGCGATTCCGTAGAGCAGGGTGAGCCAGAGATAGTGGCCTACCATGACAATCACGATGATAATCAGGAAGATCGGGAGTTGTTTCGTGATGCTGCCCTCATACGCCAGGGTGCAGAAGGTGGTTCCGATGAGCAGCGGGAGCACCGGAATCAGGAACTTCGTGACAATCGAGAGAACAATCTTCTGGAACTCCTCAAGGATGTTGGTGGTGAGGGTAGCGTGATTCCAGACAGCTGCAAGACCAACCGTGACCGAGAAGAAGAGTGCGGTCATGACGCTCATGATCGGCGGAATCTGGAGCTGGAAGATAACGTTCGGGAGCTCCTTCAGGCCGTCCACGTTCGGATCGATCGAGAGATGCGGCAGGATTGCGAAGCCGGCAATCGTCGAAGAGAAAGCTGCGCCGATCGAAGAGACATAGGCAATCAGCAGGGCGAAGCCCAGCATTCTGGAAGCGTTATTGCCCATCCGCGTGATGGAGGGCGCAATAAAGCCGATGACAATGAGCGGAACACAGAAGCTGATGAACTGTCCGGAAATGTATTTCACCGTGACAATGACGTTTAGGATGCCCGTGACAAGCGAGGACTCCTCCATCGAGTTCATGACCAGTCCGGCTACCAGACCGATCACCAGCGCCAAAACAAGACGAAATGGCAGACTGTGGGTAAAACCTTTCTTTTCCATAAAAACCCCCTCTATGTTTTAATTTTGTCAAAGACAAGCATTGACATCTACTTTGTCGATCATGACATTCAGAATTTCATGATCGGTGGGCTTCATACCGACCTTGCCGATATAGCCCACATTGCGTATGGTCTCTTCGACATCCGCCTCTACCAGCCCCTCGCCCGCATTGAAGTGCTTGTCGCGCATACTCATCTGGTGTGCGAGGATGGCAGCATGAACCGAGGAAGCAATCTTGGCCGCGCAGCTCGGCTTTGCGCCGTCGCAGACAATACCGCCCACATTGCCCAAGGTGTTGGTGATGGTGTCGGCAATGTGTCTGTAATCACCGCCCGACATGTAGGTGATGGCCGCACCCGCACCGCAGGCCGCGCTCACCGCGCCGCAGAAAGCCGAGAGCGGACCGATGAAGTGCTTGATGTAAACGGAGACCAGGTTGCTCACAATCAGCGCGCGATAGAGGCTTTCTTCCGAGAGCTCCATCTCCCGCGCGTAGACCAGCACGGGCATGCTCACGGTGATGCCCTGGTTGCCGGAACCGGAGTTAATCACGACGGGCAGCGCACAGCCGCTCATGCGGGCATCCGAGCCTGCGGCAGCCTTTGCGATTGCGCGGGTCTTCACATTGTTGCCCCAGATTTCCAGCATGGTCTTGCCGATCTGGGCTCCCCAGACATGGTCGAGTCCCTCCTGCGAAATCGCGCTGTTGTAGCGGATTTGGCGTGCCAAGACTTCGCTGACCTCCGAAATCTCCACCCCGTTTGCGTAGTCCAGAATACCGCGAAGCGTCATTGCGTTGCGGTCTGCGGTGTTTGCCGCCGCCTGCGCCTCTGCGGCCGCTTCCTCCGCCTCCTTGCTGAACACCAAAACCCCGTCCCTTGTCATGCGGACAATGTTGGTGTGGTGGTGTTCAATCACGACCTCGGCGGAATGCGCCTCTCCGCGTATCTTCGCCGAAATGTAGAGGTTCGGAACATCCTCCGCGTGGTTTACCTCGCAGAAACCCGCATCGACCAGCTCTTTGCAGCGCGCCCTGGCCGCATCATCCGCGCCGGCAATCACCTCCAGCTCCTTGGAAGCATCGCCCCCCGTGATGCCGAGGACAGCCGCGACCGCAATGCCCTTTTGGCCGCCGGAGTTCGGAACCGTGACGCCCTTCACATTTTTGATGATGTTTCCGGAGCAGTCCACGGTAATGTGGCGGGGCTCCTCACCGAGGAGCTCCTTTGCCTTGGCCGCCGCATACGCAATGGCAATCGGTTCTGTACATCCCATCGCCGGAACCAGTTCTTCCCGCAGAATCGCGGTATAATTACCGAAACTTTCCTGATGATCGGAATACATAGCAACCTCCTTTCACTATGATGATACCACTGATATTATCAGAATCAAGCTATTTTCATAGTTTTTTTGGAGATTTTTTATTCTTTTTTAGGATAAGTGCTTAAAACCCCATGAAACCGCCGAAGTCGTGGAGGTCGGCTTTTAGGTCACGGAGCAGAGCTTCCGGATCTTGGCGCTCCAAATCCGCAATAATCAGCTCATGGTGTTTGGTATCGAAAGAGAGGAGTCGATCGGCGCGTCGGTTCCAGTAGAGTTGGGCATAGGCGCGGAGTAAACGCGACATGCAGCGCTTCACATTGCGGGTGATGAACTCATTGCCGCAGAATTCCATGAGCTTTGTGTGGAAGTCCATGTTGTAATGCCAGTGCTGCACGGGGTCCACATCGTCCCGCTGGCAGTCGCGGTTCAGCTCCTTTAAGGTCGCGATTTCCGAAGGGCCGAAGCGCTTATAGCTGCTTTGTAAGATGCCGCCTTCCAGAAACTCGCGGTACTGGAGCATCTCGTAGATATCCATGTGGGTCAGGCGTATCACTTCGTAGCCGTAGCGGGGAATGCTCCTTACAATGCCGTCCGCGCAGAGGGAGATGAGGGCATCCCGGACGGGAGACTTGCTGACTTCGTATTTCTCAATCAGTTTCTTCTCGTTCAGAATATCACCGGGCTGGTATTTGCCGGAGATAATCTCCTGCAGCACGGCGTTGTAGACCATTTCCTTGAGGTTTGTGTATTTTTCCATGGTTCACAGTTACCTCCTTCGTTATTTTCATTATACCGAAGACAACAAAGAGTATGAAAGAGGGAAATCTTTTGCGGATTTCAACTTTTGCTTTTTGCCCTGCTTTCTTGTCGTGCGGAGGCCGAGAGAGCAATTGTTGCACGGAAGGCAAAGGGGAAGCAATGTCGTGCGTTACGAAGCACAGAATCCTTAGTTAGGCAATAGGCGAGATAAGGCGAGGTGTAGGTGCTTGGCAGAGAGATATATCGGTGCGGCAGGTAGCAGAGAAGTTTTAACCGGCACTGGTTTTGGTGAATGAGAAGAGAGGCCCGAGTTTCTCTTGTTTTTGCAGGGCTCTGTCGTATAATGAGACTTGATGCTGCCGCGGCAAGTCTTGCTCCGGCAAAGAGAAAATGCGAAGGGGGAAAAAGAAATGGGTTTAAAGGATTTGCTGAAGAAGGCGCTGACCGGGGCCTCCGATGAGGACAACCGGAAGAACAAGGCAAAGATGCGGGAGATTTTCAACGCGCTGGTTGCGGACGGAGATGCCTACACGCTGATTTACTGCCACATGCAGGATTCGCACAACGCAGTCGTTGTGGAGGTGAATGTGCACAGTAATTATATTGTGGGCTACAAGCCGGGTGAAGTTGTGATTGTGCCGGTGAATGCGCAACTCACCGAGTGGGGCGAGGCCGAGGTCTTCAATAAGGAGAACGGCGGTAAAATCGCGTCCAGCTGGACCGGCTATTGCTCGGCCTCCAAGGAAGGCGTTCACTATCAGCTTGAGCCCATTACCTACGATCCGGGAATCAAAGCTTCGGCGAAGTACTCCGTCGCAATTACCCAGTCCACGGCGGAAGTTGCGGAATTCCGCAAGTTCTTTAAGGCCGGTCTCTGAGACAGCGGGCACGCCTTGGCACCACGCGGCGGTAGAGCGAGCCGAGAGAAGAACAAGTGAAATTCGGAGAAGTTCGGATGAGATAAAGCCGAGACGGTGGGAATCGGGTTCGCTTGTACCTTGCGGTTCGGAAACCGGGGATTGCGGGATGGAACCGATGACAGTTACGGAAAAGAGCCCCGAGACGAAAGTCTCGGGGCTCTTTTTACAGTATACGCTAAACCAAGCTGCGCGTATGAATCGACAACGGATAAGTTGTCGGTGTGACGATTTACCGGTACAGGCGAAGATACAGCGGCGACAATCCTGCGCCGAGGCATTTTGCGAAGAGAAAACGCAGAAAAGACAGTGTGGTGAACGTGATGCACGCTGTGTGTCTGCGGCATTCTTCGTCAGGAGACGAGAAGCGAGTAGCGGTTCCCGCTGACCGTAAGAATTCCGTCCTTTTCCATGGCGGCGAGTTCGCGGCAGAGAGATGTTCGGTTCACATTGAGATAGTGCGCGAGTTCGGATTTGTTCAGCGGAATCGAGACAGTTCGCGCGGCCTCGCTGTGCGGCGACAGCTTCTGTGGGGAAGTCGACTCGATTGGCTGCAGTTGTAAATAGGAGAGAATTTTATCCCGGAGTGTATCCTTCGAGAGGATATCGAGCGTCTGCATGAGATGCGCATTTTTCTTTGCGAGGAGCTCGTACAGGTTCTCGTTCATGATGCGGTGAAAGCGGCAGTGATGCTCGCAGCTTCGCATGATTTTTCCGAGCGGCAAAAAGAGAGCGGTCGCGTTTCTGGCGGCAAGAAACGAGACGTGGGAGGGCGTTTTTTTCTTGCGGAGCGAAAAGGATTCCCCGAAGAGCTCGCCGGGCAGCATGTAGTTTAAGAAGGACTGGTGGCCGTTTTCATCTTCCTTCAGCATAAAAACCATGCCGGAGAGCAGCATCCCCACATAGGGGACAGAGTCCTCGTCCAGAATCAGAAAGCGGTTACGCGGATAGGAGCGTATGTAGCCGTCCAGACAGGGAAGGAGTGACTCGAGCTCCACGGCGCTCAGGCCCTCAAAGAGCGGAAAACGAGTTAAATCTTCTAAACCGAATTCATTGGATTCCATGGTAATACCTCGAATAGCGGAACAAAAAACTGTTGCATAGGAAACAGTCTGTATTTTCCTTTAGTATAAACTGGAAAGGAAAAAGTGAACAGAGGAAGTCGTCTTAACAGCCTTGTTAATTTGTTGACAATCTGTTCGATGCACGAAGAGAAAGGTCGTGAGAAAGGAAAGCGAGATGAAACAAAGAAGATTTTGGTCCCTGGTTTTTTTATGTCTATTGTTTGCCGCACTCTGCTGCACCGCCTGCGGAAAGGCAAAGCAAGCAGAGAGTTCGGCAGCGGAAAGCCAAGGGGCAGCGGCAGTAAGCCAAGGCGCAGCGGCAGAAGGCTCGGAGAGCCCTGCGGAGGAAGGGAATACAGGCCTCACGGCGGATTCCCGGGTGGTGGCGTTGTCTCGTTCGCTCGGCGAACTCTGGCTTCTTGCGGGCGGAAAGCTGGTCGGCGTGACGGAGGACGGACTCAATTTGGAGGGGGTCACGGCGGAGACCGCTTCCGTCGGGCGCATCCTCGCGCCGAGCACAGAGGCCATCATTGCCCTGAACCCGGATTTGGTGCTCATTGCACCGGATATTTCGGCGCAGCGTGAAGTGCAGGAGACGCTTACGGCAGCGGGCATACGCTGTCAGGCGGTCGATATCAACAAGTTTTCGGACTACGCCGCGGCGATGAAGCAGTACACCGAGGCGACCGGGCGCAGCGATCTCTATGAGAGCAAGGTCGCCGCGGTCGAGAAAAAGATCGAGAAGATTAAGGCGGAACTCCCGGAGGAGATCCACGGAAAGACCTTTCTGGTGATTCGCGCTTCCGCTGCGAAGACGCGGGTTCTTAAGTCGGATCACTTTGTGGTCGCAATGCTTGAGGATCTCGGTCTCACAAACGCCGCGCCGCAAAGTCTTTTGGAGCAGCTCAGCATGGAGGGCATGGTCGAGGCCAATCCCGATTACCTCTTCGTGGTCTTGCAGGGAGATACTGCGGAGGCGGAGGCAGCCTTTCAGGAGCTGATTGCCGCGCAGCCGGCATATCAAGAGCTGAAGGCCGTAAACACGGCGCAGGTCTACACCCTGCCGAAGGAGTTCTTCCAGTATAAGCCGAATGCGCGCTGGGATGAGGCCTATGCGCTGCTCTCGGAGTATCTGCGGAGAGCTTCGTTAAAGCAGTGAATATCGAAGAGACAAGGTCGGGGAGCAAAGCGCGCGGCGGTACGCCGTTTCTACCGGTGCTGTTTCTCGGCGCGGGCTTACTCTTGCTCTTTGTTTGGCTCTCTGTCTTTTACGGGCTTAGGGGCACGACGGAGAGTGTAAGCCGCATCCTTTGGTTTGTGCGTGTGCCGAGAACCGCAGCTGCCCTACTCTGTGGCGCGGCGCTCAGCACTGTCGGCTATCTCATGCAGGAGGCGCTGCACAACGCGCTGGCCTCGCCGAGTATCATGGGGGTCAATGCAGGCGCGGGGCTCTTTGCCTTGCTCGCCGCCCTCCTCTTTCCCTTTGCAATCGGCGCGCGTTTTGTGCTGGCGTTTTTGGGAGCGCTGCTCTCGATTGCGCTGGTGCTCTTGATTGCGAAACGGGCGGGTTACAGCAGAACGGTGATTGTGCTCTCGGGAGTCGCGGTCTCCGCACTCATGGGCGCTGCGGTAAACGGCATTGTGAGTTTTTTCCCGAATGCGGTCGCGGATAAGCAGGCCTTCACCCTGGGCGGGTTTGCCGGCGTCAGCTATGCGGGACTTGCCTTTGCGGCGGCCTTTATTCTGCCGGCCTTGCTGTTCGGAACTTTTCTCGCGGGCGGTATAGACCTCTTTGCCCTCGGCGATGAGATAGCGCAGGGACTGGGACTCCATGTGACGCGGCACAGACTCCTCACACTACTTACAGCTACCGTACTTGCGGCTGCGGCGGTCTCGATTGGCGGCCTGATCGGCTTTATCGGCCTCATCGTGCCGAATGTGATGCGGCGGGTATTTCCGGGGCAGTTGCCCGCGCGGAAGATGCTGCTCCTCTCGGCGCTCTTTGGCAGCGTACTGCTGACGGCGGCTGATTTTCTCGCAAGACGCCTGTTTTATCCCTATGAGTTGCCGGTGGGGCTCCTACTGAGTCTTCTCGGCGCACCATTCTTCATTTGGATGCTGATGCACAGAAAGCGTGGCGTATGATCGAGATCAAAGATCTGAGCGCGGGCTATGACTTGAATTCGAAACAGCGCGAAAATGCGCGGCAGCCGGTGGTCTCCGTCCCCGAGACCTGCTTTTCGGAGGGGCAAATCACCTGCATCATCGGAAAAAACGGCTGCGGAAAGTCGACTCTTTTAAAAACCCTGCTCGGCCTCCTGCCCTATCAAGGGAGCATACAGCTTTTCGGAGAGGAGCTTAGCTGTCTCAGGCCGAAGGAGAGAGCCGCGCGCGTGGGCTACCTGCCGCAGACGCTCACGCTGCCCAAAATGAGTGTGTATACACTCGCAGCGCACGGCTGTTTTCGACGAAAGAAGATGTTTCAAACGCTTGCAAAGAGCGAGCGGGAGAAAATTGAAGCGGCGCTTGACGCCGCGGATATGAGCGAGTACCGCGATAAGATGGTCTCGGAGCTCTCGGGCGGGGAGCGGCAGCGCGCCTTTCTCGCCATGTTGATGGCGCAGGATCCGGCCTTTTTCCTCTTGGATGAGGTGACTTCTTATATGGATGTCGAACACCAGAAGAAAACAACAGAGATTGTGCGGCGACTCGCGGCGAGCGGAAAGGGCGTCGTGATGACCACACATGACCTGGCGCTCGGCTTTTCGCTCAGCGACCGCATTCTCGTGATGAATCGTGGAAGCATTTTGCTTGGCGGTACACCGGAGGAAGTGCGTCGGGAGAAGACTCTCTTGCGCGCGTGTTTCGGCGTCACGGTCGGGCGCAGCGCTTCGAAGGAAGCGCTGTATGCCTACGAATTACAGAACTGATTTTAGATTCCGAAAGGAGGAATTTTCATGGGTTACATTTTGACGGAAGAAGGATTTCAGGCTGCACTGAAAGAACTTCGGAAAGAGTACCGCCTCTTCGCGCCGGTGCGGAAAAAGGGAGCGGGGCGCTTTCTCGATATCGACGCGGTGATCTACGACGAAGTCGGCGAGGGTACGGAGATTGAACTTGAGGCGAAGTCGGATTACTCCGCAAAGGAAGCGCTGACACCGCTCTCTGAGACGCTCTTCTTCTTTACGGAAGAGCAGTGCAAGGAGGCGGATGTCGATCTCAGACCGGCGCTTGTCTTTCTTCGGAGCTGCGACCTGCAGGCCATGAAGCGCCTGGATCAGATGTATCTCGGCAACGGGCGCGAGAACGACTGGTTTTATCAGAGACGCCGCGAGAAAATACAGTATGTCCTGATCGGCTGCAGCCATAGCTTTGACAACTGCTTCTGTGTGGACATGAAATCGAACATCACAAAGGACGGCTATGTATTCTCGATTGACAAGGCAGACGGACAGTATCGCGTGAACGTCCTTGAGACGGCGGTAGACCCGGTATTTGCCGCGGCTGCACTGGCGGAGGAAGCGGTGGAGCCGTGCCACGTGACGGAGAATGCGGTGCGTGTCCGTGTGCCGGAGAACATTCCGCTGGAAATCGTGAATCACCCGCTCTGGGATGAGTACAACACCCGCTGCATCGGCTGCGGACGCTGTAATTACGCCTGTCCCACCTGCTCCTGCTATACCATGCAGGACGTGTTCTACACGGACAACGGTAAGGTGGGAGAGAGACGCCGTGTGGGCAGTTCCTGCATGGTGGACGGCTATTCGAACGTTGCGGGCGGCGGTCAGTACCGGAAGAAACAGGGTGAGCGCATGCGCTTTAAGGTGCTGCACAAGATTCGCGACTATCGCAAGCGCTTCGGCTATGACATGTGCGTGGGCTGCGGCCGCTGCGACGACATTTGCGGCGAGTACATCAGCTTCTCGAACATCATAAACAAGGTTGCGGCCGCGGTCGAAGAGATGGAAAAGGAGGACAGCAAGAATGCGTAATCCGTATATCCCCTATCCTTCCAAGATTTTGGAAGTCATCCGTCATACCGAGAAAGAGTTCACCTTCCGCATGGAATATCGGGGCGAGGAAGAGGTAAAGCCCGGTCAGTTCTTTGAGGTCTCCGTGCCGAAGTACGGTGAGGCCCCCATTTCGGTCTCCGGCCTCGGCGAGGGCTTTGTGGACCTCACGATACGCAAGGTGGGGCGCGTGACCAACGAAGTATTTGAAAATTATGTGGGCGATACCCTCTTACTCCGCGGGCCCTACGGAAACGGCTTTGACACCGAGCTCTACCGCGAGGGCGAGACCGTAGTCGTTGCGGGCGGCACCGGCGTGTCTCCGGTTCGCGGTGTGATTGAGGCGTTGAGTGGCTTTGAAAATGCGAAGCAGAAGTATGTGATTGCGGGCTTCCGCAGTCCGGAGGACATGCTGTTTCGCGACGATCTCGCGAATTGGAAGAACAAGCTGAATCTGACCCTTACCGTGGACGGCGCGCCGGAGGGTTACGAGGGCAATATAGGCCTTGTCACAAAGTACATCCCGGAACTGCCGCTTGCGGATCCCGCAAAGGCGAAGGCAGTCGTAGTGGGACCGCCGGCCATGATGAAGTTTTCCATCATCGAACTCCTGAAAAAGGGCTTCCGCGAGGAGAATATCACGGTTTCCTACGAGAGAAAAATGTGCTGCGGTCTCGGCAAGTGCGGGCACTGCCGCGTCAGCGATACCTACATCTGCCTCGACGGGCCGGTGTTCAACTATGTGGATGCCAAGCAGATGGTAGACTGAGTCGGAAGGGAGAGAAGAAATGAGTGCTTTGGATATCAACTTAAAGAAACTGAAAAAGAATGCCTTCCGCTACTCGAAGGTGCGCGGCGAGACGGCTTCCAGAATTCGTATTCCGGGCGGTGTGATCGATGCAAAGTCCCTGGGCCGTGTCGTTGAGATTGCGGAGAAGTACGGCACCGGAACCATCAACATCACCAACCGTCAGGGTATCGAGATTCCCGGCATTCGCCTCGAGGATATGGACAAGGTCAATGAAGAGGTGCAGCTCATCATTGACTCCCTGCGCATTAACCAGCCGGAGAAGGGCAAGGGCTATCCGGCCTCCGGCACAAGAAACGTGATTGCCTGCCCGGGTGCGAGACTCTGTCCCTTCGGCTGCTACGACACGACCGCATTTGCGCAGAAGATGGAAAATGTGATTTTCCCGAACGACCGCCATGTGAAGGTTGCCTTCACCGGCTGCTCGAACGACTGCGCGAAGGTGCGCATGGCGGACTTTGGCATCATCGGCATGACAGAGCCGCAGTACGACCCGAACCGCTGCGTGGCCTGCGAGCAGTGTATCAAGTACTGTAAAAAGCGCTCGGTCGACGCGCTCTCGCTCGTGAACGGAAAGATAGTCCGCGACACGAAGAAGTGCATCGGCTGCGGTGTCTGTATCACCTACTGTCCCACCAGAGCTTGGACCAGAAGTAAGGAACACTACTTCCGCCTGGTTATCCTGGGACGCACCGGAAAGCGGAACCCGCGACTCGCGGAGGACTTTATCAAGTGGTGTGATGAGGAGAGCATACTTAAGATTGCGGCGAATACCTACGCCTATATCGAAGAGTACATCGACCCGGAGGCGGTTGAGAACAAGGAGCACATCGGCTACATTGTGGACCGCACCGGCTTTGAGAAGTTTAAGGAGTATATCTTCCGAGATGTCTCCCTCAGTGAAAAGGCGGAAGTCGCCCAGGAAGTTTACTGGGGCGGCAAGCACTATGACCGCTACGGCGGATGAGGATTTTGATTCGGAAACAGCTCTGGACATAGTTCAGAGCTGTTTTTAATTTTTGCTTTTGAATTTAGTAGCAACACATTATAAATATTTATTTATAAAAATTCTGAAATAATTGACAAATAAAACAACTTAATATAAAATCATCGTTAAATAAAGTTAATTTAAGCAAAAAGGAGTAGAATTATGAGATATTAAACGAACTAATCAAATTGGAAAAAATATAAAGGATATTATGAATTACCTTGTAGAGACCAATGAAAAGGAGACTATTATGAAAACTGAAGAATATAATTATACAATGTCAAAGATAAAACCTCTTGAAGATCGGATTGCAGAAATCAATGAGATGGAAGAAGCAGAAAAAGAAAAAGAGAGGGACTCCATTGAACAAGCAGTTTTTAATACATGGCTGTCCAACCAAGAAAATATCAAACTGACGTTTCAGAGAGAATTGAAAGAGTGGAAAGACTCTATAAAAAGTGACCACTTTTTGGGATATGATTGATGTGCTAAACTGCTGATATCTTCCACGCACATAGTTCTGCTTATTGCCGCATTTACCGCAGCCGTCTGGCGCAAAAGATTCACCAAGGACTTGATGACGTGCAGTATCTGGATTACAGGGTATTGGTTCGCATTCTTATGAATACGGAACCGGAACTGTTTGCCGCATAACGAGGTACCGAGCGGTAAGGGCTGGGATAGCCTTAGAAAGAGAGGTTTTACATGGCAGTATATGAGGGACTCAGAAAGAGAAGAAGTTATTATCAGTTGAACAAGGAACTTCCGGTCTCGGAGGAGGCAGTGCGGGCGCTCATCGAAGAGACGACAGAGCTCGTTCCGGATGCCTTCAACATGAAGAGTGCGCGCATTGTGGTTGCGCTCGGAGAGAAGCAGGATGAACTCTGGGATCGGATTTACGAGGCCTTTCAGGGTAAGGTCGCAAGAGAAAAGATTGACGGCTTCAAGGCAGCGGCGGGTACGGTGCTCTATTTCTACGAAGAGAATACCGTAAAGGCTTTGCAGGAGAAGTTCCCGCTCTATGCGGATAATTTTCCGGTCTGGGCAAATCAGGCGAACGGTATGCTGCAGATCAACATTTGGAGCGGCCTCCGGGAGCTCGGTATCGGCGCAAACCTGCAGCACTATAACCCCGTGATTGATGAGACCGTACAGGAGCTCTTTGACCTCCCGAAGAGCTGGAAGCTACTCGCGCAAATGCCCTTCGGCGGCATTGTCGAAGAGCGGGAGTCCAAGGCGAAAGAGAAGATTGAAGAGAGAGTGAAGCTCTATCGTTGAAGGCGGAAGCGAACCGGCTGCCAAATGGCAGCCGGTTTTTTCTGTATTGTAAATAGACATAATAACTCTTGATTACATGAGCTATAACTCATATAATCAAATTAGCGAAAGTCAGACCACGTGAAAGGACAGGAAGTGTTTGAACTTGAGTTTTATGAGAGCGAGGATGGAAGACATCCGGTGGAGGAGTTTCTTGACTCTTTAGAGTACAAGATGAATGCAAAGTTAATCGGACTCATGGAATTATTGGAAGAAAAAGGAACTGAATTGAGAGAGCCATATTCTGCCGCGCTGAAAGACGGCATCTTTGAATTGCGTTGTAAGCAAGGCAGTAACATTACGAGGGTTATGTATTTCTTTTTCGTGGGGAAACGCATCATAGTTACCAACGGTTTTGTGAAGAAGACGCAGAAAACTCCTCCGTCAGAGCTAAGGCTTGCACAAGCCAGACGGGCGGACTGGCTTAGGCGTTATGGGAAAAAAGATACGATGGATTAATAGAGTGCGAGAGGATAATTGCAATGAAGCTAAGAGAATACAAGGAGATGAAATTTAAGGACCCGAATTTTGTGCGGGCATATCAGGAAGTTCAACCGGAATTGAAGGTGATTCGCGCAATCGTAGAGGCCAGGACTGCTCAAAATTTAACCCAGAAGGAGCTGGCAGAGAGAACGGGAATTGCTCAGACGGAAATCAGTAGGCTTGAGAATGGGAGTAGAAATCCGAGTATTAAGCTGTTGCAGAGATTGGCGGAAGGAATGGGGCTGGTTCTGAATATCAGCTTTGTTCCCAAGGAAGAATAAACCGGTAAGAAGCCTTGAGACTTAGTCTCAGGGCTTCTTTTGCGGATACTGCGCGGCGAGGCGCTGCACCTCGGAAGTCATCCGGTCAACGACAGCCTGCGGGGCGACTATCTTCACATCGCCGCCGAGTCCCATAATCCAGCCGAGGAAGAGGAGACTCACCGCGACGGTGACATGGCAGCGAAAGTGTCCCTCATCAATCGGCATAATCGAAATTTCTTTGCCGAAGCGGTCTATCAGGATACCGACTTTCTCATTGGTCGCCTCGAGTGTCACAACGGTCTCTTCGCCGCCGTTCATTCCAAAGAGACTCTTGGAATAGCGCGCGGTGTTAAACTGACGAAAACGATTGAGGCCCTGCCGCCGGTCTTCAACCACAGAAATCCGTTTCATCTTATCGACGCGGTAGTGCTTGATTTTATCGCTCTCGGCTTCATAGGCAATAAGATAGTAGTACTCGCTGTCCCAGACGAGCGCCCAGGGACTAATCTGATACCAGGCGCCGTTTCTGCGGAGCTCCATCTCCTTTTTGAGGTTCCACTGAAAGTACTTGAAGCGAATTTGACAACCGGCGTTGATGGCCTCGTGAATCGCGTCCACATTGTAGTAGACGCTCGTGTTCATAGTCTTGATGCGGTCCGAGATGATGACCTGGCGCTGCAGCTGTGTTGCCTCATGCCGGCTCACAAGGGACTCGAGTTTTGCAATCAACTCCTTGGATTTTTTGTCGGTGATAAACTTGGCCGATTGCACGGAGTCTACGAGCAATTTCAATTCCGGGAGTTCAAAACGCCGCGACGCGAGGCGGTAGAGTGTGTTTCGCCCGGCCTTCACGGCTTCGATTTCCATGCCGAAGTCCCGGAGTTCCTGAAAGTCGAGATACAGGGTCTTTCGATCGGCATTGACGCCGCAGGCGGCGAGCTTATCAATAATCTCCGCCATGCCGAGCGCGTGCTGCGCATCGGTCTCCTCCGTAAACAGTTTGGCGAGATACAGGAGCTTTTGCTTCTGATGATCCCCGCGCCGCTCATTTCCAGCCATAGACTTTCCCTCCTCCGCTTGCCGCACATAGCTGCGGCTTTTTCTGTTTTCAATATAACAGAACGAAGAGTACAAGGGAAGGATTAAGTCCGCTTTTCGGGACAGAAAAAGAGAGGGAACAAAAAAGAGGGGAAACAGGAGTGTTTGGTACGGAAAGACCGGGGCATAAAGATAAGAGGCGCGAGCAAAACAAAAATACCGCGCCGGTTGACACGGAAAAAGAGGAGTTATATACTCCTAACATGTAGTTAAATGGCACAAACAGTCGTCGACAGTGGAGTTAAGTTCTCGGAAAATCGACCAAAACAGCTTACACACGGCGGGGGTGCAAAACAAAAGGAGGGTACAAATGAGTCAGAGTAAGACGAGACTGGAAGTCAGAGATTTGGTGACCATAGGCGTGTTCGGCGTGATTTATTTTGTCTGTATGTTTGCGGTCGGCATGATGGGCGTGGTACCGATCCTCTATCTGCTTTATCCGATGGTGTTCGGTGTGGTGGGAGGCCCTATTGTCCTGCTCTTTATGGCAAAGGTACAAAAGCCCTGGGCACTCGTGATTTTCGGCATGATTACACCGATTATTATGTTTCTCTTCGGGCATACACTTCTGGTGCCCGGCGTAGCGCTTGTTACGATGCTGGTCGCGGAGGGCATACGGCGTATCGGAAAGTACCGCTCTCTTCGCTATAACATGCTCGCCTATGTGGTCATGGCGACCATTCTCTGCAGTTCTCTCCTGCAAATGCTCGTGATGAAGGCGCGTTATTTACAGCTCACCGAGGCGGAGATGGGAAGAGAGTACACAGAAGCCCTTGAAAAACTGATCAGTGTCCGGAACATGGGGTTCGTATACCTCGGCGCTGTGCTCGGCGGCACAGTCGGCGCGTTTCTCGGGCGCAAGCTCTTAAAAAAGCACTTTGAAAAGGCAGGCATTGTCTGATGGAGCGACAGTTAAAACCCTGGGAAAGTCTGCAAAGTCCTTTCAATCCGAATCCCATAACGAAATTACTCGTTATGGGGTTTTTCGGCTTAACCATCGTTCATCCCCTCCACCTCTACGCGGAGTGGAGCATCGTTCTCTTGCTTTCGCTCTTCTATCTCTTAAACGGCGACCGTAAAAGCGCGGTGCAAAACACAGTCATCTTTGCAATGCTCTCTGCCTTTCCGGGCTTTCCGAAGCTCTATGCCCTGCCCATTGTTTTAAAAATGTTCCTGTCCGTGTTCTATATGTTACGTCTTCTCTACTTTCCCGTTGCGAGCGGACGTTTTCTCATGAAGACTTCGGATGTGGGGAGCATACTGGCATCCATGGATTATCTTCACATTCCTGAGAGTATTTCCATCCCGGTCGCGGTGATGTTCCGCTTTTTCCCGTCCTTTGCCGAGGAGCGGCGTAACATTGCGATGGCCATGAAGATACGCGGCATACGAACGCGGAATCCGCTACGCTATCTTGAGTATGTGACGGTTCCGCTGCTCATCATCTCTTCCAACATCGCGGAGGATATCGCAAAGGCGGCGGAATGTAAGTGCATCGAGAATCCGGTGCCGAAGACAAGATACACGACAGCGCGCTTACAGCCGGTGGATGCCGTATATGCGCTTTCCATGGGCGGGCTCATGCTGCTCGGCTGGATTGTGTTGCGTTAGGAGGGATGCCATGCTTGAGATAGAGAATTTTTCACTTTCCTACGGGGAGGGAGAGCCGGTCTTACAAGACATCACCCTCTCTCTGAAAGCCGGGGAGTGCCTGGTGGTCACAGGGGAGAGCGGCAGCGGCAAGTCCTCGCTGATTCATGCGATCAACGGCCTCGCCTTTCACTATAATCAAGGCGTGGGAAAGGGACATATTCGCTTCGACGGGAAGGATATCGAAACCCTGCCGATTTATCGGGTTGCGCTGCAAATCGCAAGTGTATTTCAGAATCCGAAGACACACTTTTTCAATGTGAATACAACGCTGGAACTGCTCTTTTACATGGAGAACATGGGGCTTGACCGCGCGGAGATGGACAGGCGCATGGAGGACTTACTGAAAATATTCCCCATAGAACATCTCCTCGGGCGAAATATCTTTGCGCTCTCCGGCGGCGAAAAACAGATATTGTCGGTCGCCTCCTGCTACCTTGCGGGCTGCAAGCTCATTGTCATGGATGAACCCTCTTCCAATCTGGACGAGGCATCGATTGCAGTTTTAAAGAAAATGCTGCCGATGTTAAAGGAAAGGGGCATAGCCCTCCTCATCGCGGAGCACAGGCTCCACTACCTGACGGAACTCATGAATCGCCTGATTATCTTGGAGACGGGGAAGCTAGACAGGGCGTTCTCGCGGGAAGAATTTCTTTCCCTTTCCGAGGACGAGCTTGCGGATAGGGGACTTCGGAGCAGGGAAAAGCCCGTGCTTCGGCTTCCCGCGTGGAAAAACGAGGGAGAGCTGACCGTGGAAACGCTCTGCTGCCCCTTCCGGCGGGGCGAAGAACTAAAGCTCAGTCAGGTCTCCTTTTCCTTCGGAAAAATCTTTGGCATCATCGGTGAAAACGGCTGCGGAAAATCTACGCTGCTCCGCGCAATGACGGGACTGGATACGCCAAAGAAAAGCCGTATTACATTGAAAGGAAGAGCGCTGTCCGCGCGGGAGCGCATATCACGCTCTGCCCTGGTCATGCAGGATGTCAACAGTCAGCTGTTCACGGATTCGGTCGAGGAAGAATTGCTGCTCGCATGGAAGGGGAGAAGCCGGAGAGAAAAGACGGCGGGAGAAACGCGAGAAAAGGCAGCGGAAGAGGCTGCGCAGCGTGAAATCGACACGCTACTGCAGGCGCTCGGACTCGCGGAATGCAAAGAGCGCCATCCCATGAGTCTTTCCGGCGGACAAAAGCAGAGACTGGCGCTTGCGACCTGCCTCCTGCAGGACGCGAACTTTTTCTATTTTGACGAGCCGACCAGCGGCATGGATCGAAAAAACATGTTGCGCATCGCAGCGCTCTTAAAACAGCAACAGCGGGAGGACCGCATTCTCTTTGTGGTTTCCCACGACACTGTGTTTTTACAGGAAGTCGCGACGGAATGCCTTGATTTGGAGACATTTCGGAAGCGTACAGTGGGAGCGCGTAATTAAGCCGGGATGCGGGGAGCAGAGCGCAGCTTCTGCGCTTCCAAGAGTGAAGATACAGCGAATCTTCATGCAAGCCTCGCCGAATGTCCGTTTACAAAGAAGTACGGTGTATGCACGGTATAACACGTTAATCTTTCGGCGTTCAAGGTGTGTGACGTAAGGCAACGCGCCACTCACGGAGGCAGTCCGTATATTTCTGTGATGGTGTCCGTTTTTCGGGACATGCGGGGTGATAGACTGGAAGCATAAGAAAAGCAGAGGAGGCAGCAAGATGAATCCGATCTATTTCACCGTTACGGGAACCAATTACTACTACGGAAACGAGTATTTTAAGCCGGAGATGAAGCTTCAACTCATCAAGGAGCCGGATAACAAGGCGGATAAAGAGGCAATCCGCGTGGAGCTCGAAGGACTCGGGAAAGTGGGGTATGTCGCGAACAGCCCGCACTCCGTGGTCGGAAACAGCTACAGCGCGGGGCGCCTCTACGATAAAATCGGGGACTCGGCGGAGGGAAAAGTGCTCTATGTCCTGCCGCAGGGAGTGCTCTGTACGCTTGTGCAGGGAGAAGAAGTTGAGAAAGAAGAGCAGGGGGAAAAGGCGTGACCGGGTAGCCGGCATTTCTTCTTTACCGCGAAACACGATGCGCCCGAAAAAGCTATGCTTCGGGCGCATTTTTGTGCCCCCCTTGTGCTAAACTGGAAGAGATTCATAAACCGAGAGGCCGAGTAAAAGCGAAAGAGAGGAGATATGACAGCATGGAAAAGTTGACGATTGCGGAGGCAAAACGAATCAATGACACAATGGTCTCCGAGGCGCATTTAAAACTGCATGCGGCGAATGTGGCAGCTTGCATGGGTGCAATGGCAGCGCACTTCGGTGAGGATAGGGAGCACTGGGAGGCGGTCGGTTATCTCCACGATTACGACTACGAGAAGTTCCCGGAAGAACATCTTCTGCATACCGAGCAAGAGCTGCTAGCCGAGGGCGTGCCTGCGGAAGATGTGCGCGCCATATTGAGCCATGGCTATGGACACCGGAACGAGGTCGAGCCGAAGAGCATGATGGAGAAGAGTCTCTACACGGTCGATGAGCTGAGCGGCATCATTCAGGCCGCGGCGCGCATGCGCCCGAACGGCATCGCCGACATGGACATCAAGAGTTTTATGAAAAAGTTTAAGAGCAAGGGCTTTGCCGCAAAGTGTAACCGCGAGATTATCCTGAAAGGCTGCGAGATGCTCGGTATGGACATCAAAGAGGTCGCGGAAATTGCAATCGCGGGCATGAAGGAACACGCAGAGGAATTGCAACTCACGGGAAACTAAGGGTCTGATTCTGCTAAGTGGCGAATATACAACATTTTTCTGCAATTTGTCCTTTGTGGCCATATCCGCTATAATTAAAGTTTGCAAAAGAAAATGTTTGACAGGCGCAAGCGAAAATCAGCCGGGAGGAGAAGAGATGAAGATTGCTGTGGTGAACGGAAGTCCGAGAGCCAAGGGAAATACGGAAATGCTGGCAGAGGCCTTTCTCCGCGGTGCGCGGGAAGCCGGACATGAAGGAATCCTCATCAATCTCCGCGAGAAGTCGATTGCGGGCTGTCTCGGCTGTCAGTACTGCTTTTCTCACGACGGTGCGTGCACGCAGAAGGATGGCATGGAAGAAATTTTGGCGGAGCTTGACCAAGCGGATATGCTGGTGCTCGCCTCGCCGATTTACTGGTTCGATGTCACTGCGCAGACCAAGGCAGTGATTGACCGCCTCTATGCGAGAGGCAAGCGGGGCTTTCATTTTCATAAGACAGCGCTCCTCTTAAATTCAGGCTCGGACGGCGTCTACGAGGCGGTGCTCACCATGTATCGAAATATTTGCGGCTATTTAAACTGGCAGGATCAGGGCATCATCACCGCACCCAATATGAGTTACAAAGGGGCTATGCAGGATGCCCCGGCGCTCAAAGAGGCGTATGCGCTCGGGAAGGGACTCTGAAACGCGAACCGGCAAAGCGAAGGGAAAGAGGCTTACAAAGCAGGCGGAGGGGAAGCATGCATCAGGTGTACTTTGTGCGGCACGGCGAGACGGTATGGAACGTTGAAAATAAAATCTGCGGGGCGACCGAGAGTCCCTTGACCGAGCGCGGCAGGGAGCAGGCGCGCGCCATCGGGCGTGAACTGAGGGCGCGCATGGATGCCGGAGAGTTAAAGCTTGACCGCATGCTGTGCTCGCCCTTAAGCCGCGCGCGGGATACTGCAGAGGAGATTGCGACTATACTCGAACTGCCGCTTGCGGTGGATACGAGACTCAGGGAGCAGAACTTCGGCAAGTGGGAGGGAACAGCCCGGGACGGTGAGGGCTTTCAGCGCGCCAAGGAGAACTTTATCGACAGCTTCGGCGGCGGAGAATCCATGATGCGGGTCGCGCAGCGAATTTACAATCTTTTGGATGAGCTTCGGGAAGACAAGGAGACAAGCTATCTTCTGGTCGCGCACAACGGCATCTCCCGCATTGTGGAGTCCTATTTCCGTGACATGGGAAACGAGGAATTTGCTTCTTTCGGGATTCGGAATGCAGCGCTTCGCGCCTATAGCTTTCCGGAAGAGGGTTGAGAGCCCGAACTAGGATAGAGTGTCTGATTGCGCTTGACAGACAGTGTGCTTAAGGATATCTTAATAAAAGTACAAGAAAATCCGGGCGGAGGGAGTATCAATGAAGAAAGCAAAGGCGGTGCTCGCGGCACTACTGGCAGCGGGCTTAACGGTGGGAAGCACGGTTCCCGCACTGGCGTTTTATCAGCAGCCGCAGAGCAAGAAGGGCTTGCTTCTGTCGCAGCAGACGGCGGATATGCTCGCGGACATCGGCAACCTCGGTGTGAAGCAGGTCATCGTGAACATGGGAACCGATCAGGATTTGAATACCTTCGACCCGCTCGCGGCATACTGCACGCAGAACGGTGTCACCCTGACCATGATAGTCATAAACCGCCCGGGTGCCCCGGCCGGTATGATGCCGAGCGCACCGATGGTCGGCGTCGGAACCTACGGCTTCAATGTGAGTAGCGCGGAGGGACAGGCTGCGGTTCGAACTTACGCGAGAAGCCTTGCGGCGCGCTATAAGAACGCCGTATCCAACTGGGTCATCGGCAACGAGGTGAACGATGCGATTCACTGGGACTATAACGGCGAGATGGACATGCAGGCGCACGCGGAGAGCTATGCCAAGGCCTTTCGCATCTTTTACGAGGAGATTAAGGCGGCAAATCCCGAGGCAAAGGTGCTGATTCCCTTTGACATGCGCTGGAAGGCGACCACCGGAGAGCCGGGCTGCTACCCGACGGCCGAGTATCTGCCGCTCCTAAACAGTAAGCTCCGCGACACGGACTACGGCATTGCCTGGCATCCGTATCCGGTGCACTTCTTCACGAAGCCCGAGTTTCAGGACGATGACGGCATTTCGGCGGATGTCAACACGACGCCGAACATCAATATGAAGAACATCAACGTGCTCACGGATTATCTGCAGACCGCGGATATGCGCACGCCGAACGGTGAGGTGAGACCGCTTTTCCTCACTGAGATGGGCTTTACTTCCGCTGTCGAGAACGGCGAAGCGAGACAGGCCGCTGCGATTGCCGAGGCCTATCGCATTGCGAAGGAGAACCCCTACATTCAGGGCATGTACCTGTCCCGTCAGGTCGACGCGGCATCCCAGGTTGCGGCAGGCGGCGCCTTCGGGCTCTGGAGACGGAACGAGAGCGCAGGTCGCGATGAGATTCCGGCGAGCAAGAAACTCGCGTGGGAAGTGTACAAGAATTTGCAGTAAAAAAGGATAAGGGCAAGAGAAAAGACCGCGAAAGCGGTCTTTTCTTACGGATAATGGTTTCATTGACAAAGGGGATTGTTTTCGGTAGGCTGAAGGTGTGATGCGAATGTAAAGCCATCTTGTTTCGGATTCATGCTGTGAGAGGGGATTAGAGTTTGGACTTAAAAATATGTCAGTTATTATGTCAAGAGTCCAAAATCATGTGGACGCAACACTGTTTGGAACGAATGCAGGAAAGAGATATCAGTCGCAATGATGTTAAAAACGGAATAGCGACCGGAGAGATTATAGAAGAATACCCGGAGGACTATCCGAATCCAAGTTGTTTGATATTTGGGTACAGCGTAGATAAGTTTCAGAGTGACTTGAAAATAAGGCGAAAGGGGGACTAAGGATGTGCATGTTTTGTAAAAACGCAACAACTTTTCCAAGCATTACGACACACGTAGTGAATTATAAAAACAGTATCATTGTGATTAAGAATGTCCCTTGTCTCGAATGCGATCAGTGCGGTGAAAAGTATTATACGGATGAAGTGGCTGAAAAATTGGAATTGATTGTAGACATGGCAAAAAAGCTGATGCAGGAAATTGCGGTCATTGATTACAAGCAGACCGCATAATGCTTTGCTGAACTAGGTCCCGCCCCTACGGTTCTCCACCGCCGGGGCGTTTTTTTGTCTCTGTTTCGAAAGAGTCACTTTTGCTTCCGCTTGGTGGTATGATAGGCGGAGCGGATTATATGGGGGATGTAGCCATGACAAGGCAAGAATTGTTTGCGCTCGCCGAAAAGCGTTACGGCACCGCGCCGGAATATCCCTGGCAGGATGATAATGCCGTGCTTCGGCGGAAGGACAACGAGAAGTGGTATGCTGTGGTTTTGCGCGTTGCCGCTTCAAAACTCGGACCGGAGGAAACAGGGGAGCTAGAACTCCTGAATGTAAAGTGCGACCCCGTATTGCTTGCCTCACTCCGCACGCAGGTAGGCTATTTTCCCGCCTACCATATGAACAAAGAGAAGTGGCTCAGCATACGTCTCGGAAAGCGGGAACTCGATGCGGCTATCGCCGATTTGCTTGCGCTGAGCTACGAATTGACAGGACCGAAACAGCGCAGCGGAAAGGGGATGAAGAAAGCTGATGTATGAAGATAAAAAAGATAAATTTGAGAAACTGAGAGCGGAACAAAGCGGAAATGAGGGACTCTATCTGGAATTTGAGGACAAGGAGTGGCCGCTCACCTACACGGATCACGACAGGCAGATTGCAAGAGCCATAGTGATTGATGACGAAGAGAATTACTACTTTGTGCGCATGGATCGGTCGGATGAATTCGGAGCGGTGACCCTGATTGAGACTTCCGGCGGCGGCGTGGAAGAAGGGGAGTCGCCGGAAGCGGCAATACGACGGGAACTCAAAGAAGAACTCGGCGCGGAGGTCGAGATACTCTGTAAGCTCGGGCTGGTCAGCGATTACTACAATCTCGTGCATCGCCATAACCTAAACCACTATTTTCTCTGCCGGGTAAAGTCCTTCGGCGAGACCAAACTCACCCGGGATGAAGAAGAGGAGTTCCATCTGAAGAAAATGAAACTTCGCTATGAGGAGGCCGTGGCGGCGTACGAGGCAGGACTGGACAGCCGTCTCGGCCGACTGCTTGCGCAACGGGAGCTTCCCGTTTTAAAACGGGCCAAAGCGCTTCTGGGCTGATGGATTCATATTTTAGCTGTGTATGAAAAAATTGCTTACGGAAAAATTGATTTTATGCTATCCTGTCGGGGAATGAAATCCGGTATACAAATTGGAAACGGCAGCCTCCCCGGGATGACGAACAACACGGATTCGCAGTGTTGTCATTATCTCGAGGAGGATTGTTATGCCAAAAAACAAGTTTCAGGAAGTCATTTTTACACTTATCATGGCAAGCGTCATGGTATACGGGATGGTCGTCTACAATGTTGCACTCAACATGGGCGGGGTGCGGGAAAGCACCTTTTTGATTGCCCTTACAGAGCTGCCCACCATGGTGCCGCTTGCCTTCCTGCTGGAGTTCTTTCTGGTCGGAAAGGCGGCGCGTGCGCTTGCGTTCCGGATTGTTCGCCCGGATGATAGACCGCAGCTCATTGTGATAGTCATTTCAAGCTGTATCTGTTGCATTATGTGTCCGATTATGAGCCTCGCCGCGACATTCCTTTTCAAGGAGCAGATCGGTGTCGGCACTTGGGTTCAGACCTGGGCCATGAACTTTCCGATGGCGCTCCTTTACCAGATTTTTTACTGCGGACCGCTGGTGCGCTTCCTATTTTGCCGCATCTTCCCCGAGAAAACGGTGGCATGCACAAATAATTCAAACTGAAATATGAGACAGGTCGGGAATACATACACCGTATATTCCCGACCTGTCTTGTTTATTTACTTTAGAATCCCGCTTCCGTAGAGTATGCAGTAGAGCAGGAAGAGTAGCAGAAAATATTTCCAAGAATTTCTCACGAGATAGATGGTGAATTGCTCCAGGCGATATGTGCGCGGATACAAATCTTTCCACTGTTCGCTGGTATTATAATTCTTGGTGAACTTGCCGGTGAACCACTTGTCTTTGTCAAACAAAAAAGTGATTAGCCCGGAAATAAGCATCGGAACAAAGAGCCACTGTTCCACAAAATGAATGGGCTGCGCCAAGGCCTGCAGAGGGATGAGCGAAATACACCAGCACAAGTACATGCAACAAATACTAAGGAGGCTCACGAAATAAACGCGAGATAAGATACGGTTTCTTGACATGCTTTGCTCCTTTCTGAGACTTTGGATTGTCCGGTAAAAAATTAATGTAACAGCCCACTTATTTGTATTTATTGTAACCCCTATTGCAAAAAAAAATAGGGAGAAATAGAGGGGGTTTCTTACAAAACCCGAAAGTTTCGGTAAGAAGTTTGAGGAAGCGTCCGCGAAGTCTTGCGAGACTCTGTAAAGATTGTGTTTACAGCTGCCATGCGTTAAAATAAGAGCATGTGATTTCAGACGCAAAGGAGTAGCCATGCAAATATCCAGTCGTTTCAGCATTGCCCTTCACATTTTTGCCTGTGTGGATGCATTTCAGGCGACCCACAAAATGACCAGTGACTTTCTGGCGAGCAGCATACAGACAAATCCGGTCATCATTCGGAATATTCTGTCGCAGCTTAGGCGCGCCGGACTGATTCGCATTGCACGCGGTACAGGCGGCATTACCCTCGAAAGAGCGCTGAAGGATATTTCCTTCTATGATGTCTATGCGGCCATTGAGCCGGTGGAGCGCGGCGCTCTGTTTCGCTTCCACGAGAGTCCGAACCCGAATTGTCCGGTCGGAAAGAACATTCATAAGATACTGGATCATAAGTTCGCCGATATTCAGAGTTCCATGGAGGCAGAAATGCGGAAGTATACGCTTGAAGACATCCACCGGGATTTGCTAAGTCTCAATGCCGTTCAGGGAGCTTGTAATCTTGCCTGAGCGGAAAAGCCGGCACTGTAATTCTGATTGAATAAGTAAATCAACTCGGAGCTTGGCTCGAAGAGAAGAGGAGGAATCCATGCGAAAATACTTAATCATCGGCGCGGGCGGTGTCGGCGGCACGCTCGGCGCATATTTGCAGCGCGCGGGGCTCTCGGTGAGTTTTCTGGCGCACGGAAAGACCTTGGAGGCGCTCAAAAAGAAGGGACTTACGATTATCGGGGATGCGGGCGAAGAGACTCTGGCTCCGGTCGCCGCTTTTGACGAGGTGAGTTACAACGAGACGCCGGATGTCATCTTCCTCGCTTTAAAGTCCTATTCGATTGACAGTGTCCTGCCGTTTTTGGAGCGCATCGCCACGGAAAACACGGTGATCGTCCCGCTCTGCAATGTTTTCGGGACGGGAGAGAAGTTACAGAAAAAATTGGAGAAGCCGCTGGTCACGGACGGTTGCATTTATGTGATGGCGAATGTGGAGGAGCCCGGAAAAATTCGTCAGCTCGGCAAGCTGATGCGCGTGGTCTACGGCGCGCGGACGGAGGCGGAAGCGCGGCCGGTGCTAAAAGACATTCAGGCGGATCTCGAAAAGGCGGGTGTCGAAGCCGTGTTGAGCGACAACATCCGCCGCGACTGCATGAAAAAATTTGCCTACCTCTCGCCGCACGGTGCGGTCGGCACCTACTTCTATATCACGGCGGCGCATTTGCAGCGCGAGGGCGAGTACCGGAACTTCTACCGCGGGCTTGTGCGGGAAGTGCTCGCAATCGCTGAGAAGATGGGGATTGACATGGAGGGCTTCAGCGAAAAGGACAGCCTTGCCGTGGTGGATCGCCTTGCGAAGGAGATGACCACCTCCTTCCAGAAGGATGTCGCCGCGGGGAAGAAGTCCGAGGCGGACGGTTTGATTTACGAGGTGCAGCGCCTCGGAAAGCGCTACGGAGTCGAGACACCCTATTACGATGAGGTGATTGAGGCTCTTAAGTCGCGCGGCGTGGAGTGAGCCATGGGAAACTGGGAAAAGCAGGGCAGTGCCTGGCAGTACCGCGAGAGCGGCGTGCTGAGCACCGGCTGGACCTTGATAGACGGCAAGTGGTATCTCTTTGATGCGGCAGGAAATATGAAGCTCGGCTGGCAGAAGGAGAAAGCGCGTTGGTATTATTTAAAGCAGGAGGCAGACCGTAAGCCCGCCGAGGCGAAAAATGACTACGGTTATACCTTGACGGGCTGGCAACAGCTTGACGGCAAGTGGTACTACTTCGGCACTGACGGTAGCATGCAGCTCGGCTGGCAAAAGATTAAAGACCGCTGGTACTATTTAAAGCAGGAGGCGGACCGTAAGCCCGCCGAGGCGAAAAATGACTACGGTTATACTCTGACCGGCTGGCAGCAGCTTGGCGGCAAGTGGTTCTTTTTCCACGAGGACGGCAGCATGGCGGTCTACGAGTGGATCAAGGATAAGGGGAAGTGGTACTTTCTCCGCAGCAACGGCGAGATGGCGCGGAACCAGATGCGCTCCTACAAGGGGAAGAGCTATTACTTTAAGGCGGACGGGAGCATGGCGGTCTCCGAGTCCGTGTCTTGGAACGGGGAACGCTACCGGGCGGATTGGGACGGCGTCTGCCTCGAGGAGAGACCCGCGCCCGGCGGTCACAATGTGAGCCGCTTGCATCCTCGCTTAAAACGCTTGCAGAAGAAGCTGATTGCGCAGTGTGCGGCGCGCGGCTTGCCGATTCGCATCACGCAGGAAGTCCGCACCGCGGAAGAGCAGGATGCGCTCTACGCGCTCGGGCGCACGGCGGGCGGCAGCATAGTGACGAATGCGAGCGGTTCTTCTTATTCGTCTCACCACCAGTGGGGCACGGCCTTTGATTTTTGTCGGGACGACGGAAAACCGCCCTATGAGAACGGGGATCGCTTCTTTGAAAAAGTCGGTGCCATGGGCAAGGCACTCGGACTCGAATGGGGCGGCGACTGGAAGTCGATTGTGGACATGCCGCATTTCCAGCTACCGGACTGGGGCAGCGGGACGGCAAAACTGAAAGAGCTCTATGTCTCGCCGGATCGCTTTGAAAAGACTTGGGAAACTTGAATTTTGCTTTGAGGGAACAATGATGAATCAGAATCAGAACGGGAATCGAAACGAAGGTCTCAGAGAGAATCGCGAGGCCACGGAGGCCTTGCAACGCCTGAAAGAAGGCAATGCGCGTTTTGTGAGCGGCGAGGCGCTGAACTTGGCACACGACGCGGTGCGAAGAGATGAGCTTGCGACCAAGGGGCAGCGCCCCTACGCCTTTATCCTGACCTGCTCGGACTCCCGTGTGGTGCCGGAGTTTATTTTTTCCGCGGGGCTCGGCGAGCTCTTTGTGACGCGAGCGGCCGGCAATGTGCTCGGAAACTCAATCCTCGCTTCGGCGCAGTACGCGGCGCAGGATCTCGGCGTGCGTCTCTTCCTGGTGCTCGGACACAGCGACTGCGGCGGCGTGAAGGCAACGCTCTCCGGCGAAGAGCTCTCGGGTGCACTCGCACACATGGGACAGAGAATCCGCGCCGGCATCGGCACCGAGACCGTAGCCCTGCGCGCGGTGGAGCGCAATGCGAAAGCGGAGGCAGCGGATCTTGCAGCCTGCTTACATGAGTACTGTCCCGAACTGCCGCTCACGGTTTTATCCGGGGTCTACGACATAAGAACGGGCAAGGTGAGTTTCTCGGAGGAGTGATAATCTCAATCAATGAAACAACAAAAAAAGAAAGATCGGCGACAAAGGGGGGAGTCGTCGATCTTTTTTTGGTGGCGATCTTCGGATCGCCACCGTGTATTTGACTTGCTTTAGATATTACGCTTCTTCTCAAGCAGGATGGCCGAGAAGATGAAGTAGATGACGGAGAGCAGAATACTCACAAGCACCATGCCTATGGTCTGCGGCGAGATATAGTTGATTCCAAAGCGGATCATCGGGGCAGGGGAGAAGGGAATGTGAAGGAGCAGCGCGCCGCTGAAATAGTTGAGCGCAATGTAGAGAATCACGGTAATCACGCCGCCAAAGCGCTTGCCGGGCAGGAAGGTCGACTGCAGGACAATGGCGAGCAGTGCGATGCTCTCAAACTGTAGGAGTCCCGCGAGGAAAAAGAGTGTGAGCTGTATCATGGTCGAGTGGGTTTCCGGAGAGAGCATTAATTCCACAAAGCGCTGCATCCCTTCCCGGACCTCATACGAGCTGAGTCCTACAAAGGCGTTGGTGAGCAGAAGTACGTCCACAACACAGATGACGGAGGCGAGAAAGGCCCAGAAGAAAATCTCGATAAAGTTCATGGCGTACTTTGTGCCCAGGATCTCAAAGCTGTTGTGGGGCGTCAGGTAGAGCATGTAGGCTTCCTTGCTGTTCAGTTCCTTTTGAAAGGTCGAAAGATTTTGCAGGATGCTCACAATGGGGGAGAGAAACAGTCCCAGCGACAGAATGGTGACACTCAGTATGAAGAGGATAGAATCCTCCCGATAGATGTTGCCGGAAAAAAGACTGACCAAATAGACCACTTCTCCGACGCCGATCAGGGTTAGCAATAAGAGTTTGACGAACAAGCTTTTCTTCCACTCGTACTTCATGAGTTTCAGCATATGGAATTCCTTTCCTGCCTCATTGGGCAACAGATGAAAGCGTTAGGCGAGCAACTGACGGTACTTCTCTGCGAGCGAGAGGCCCTCTTTGATGCGAAGGTCTTCGACATCCAGCGAGGCCACCATGTCGCCGTCCTTAACAAAAATAGCCTTTGAAATGAAGCGCTCCATCTCTTCAACCAGGTGGCTCGAGAGCAGGAGGGTGGAGTCCTTGCTCGCGTGGGAGATGATGAGCTCCATGACCTGATCCCGCGCGATTAAGTCAATGCCGTTCAAGGGCTCGTCGAGCAAAATGACATCGGCACTGCGCGCCATGGTGACCGCCACCTTGAGCTTGGCCATCATACCCGAAGAGAGCTGTTTTGCGCGGAGCTCGGGGCGGAGCTCAAACTTATCGATAATCTCGCGGAAGGTCTCCATCGAGAAATCTTGAAAGAAGTCTTGGTAGTACTCGCCCACGTCCCGTATCTTCATATAAGAGTAGAAGTAAGGCTCGGTGGACATGTAGGCGATGTGCTCGCGGCTCCGACAATTGACCTCTTGGCCGTCCAGCAGAATCTGTCCCCGGTCCGGGAGTATCAGATTTGCGATGAGTTTCATGAGTGTGGTCTTACCGCTGCCGTTTGCGCCGAGCAGACCGTAAATTTCGCCGGGTTCAAGCGTGCAGGAAAAATCCCGCAATGCCAACTTGCTGCCAAAGCTCTTGCTCACTTGTTTAACTTCCAGCATGAAATGACCTCCTTAGAGTCAAATGAGAGCCCGCATCTCGTCTTCGGTATAGCCGAGTTCGGACATATCTTTTTTGAAGCGGGCGATGAAGTCTGCGGCGAGTTCCTTCCGGAGGCTCACATTGACCGCGGTATCTTCGGTCACAAAGGTACCGAGACCGCGCTTCGTGAAAGCGACGCCTTCGGCCTCGAGTGTCTGATAGACGCGCGCAGCCGTGTTCGGGTTGATGTGGTACTCCAGGGCAAGTTCTCGCCCCGACTTCAATTTTTCGCCGTTTTTCTTTTTCCCGGTGACAATTTCCTTCTTGATTTGCAAAACGACTTGCAAATATATGGGTTGCGACTCGTTAAATTGCATCGAAGCTCCTCTCTGCAAGCACTGCACTTGAGAACTAATGCGATAGTACACTAGAAAATAATGATTGTCAAGCGCGAGAAAAGAAAAATTACTAACTTCGCTTGACAGCTTTTCCGGACGATGCTATGATACAAAAACCTTCTACACAAGTAGGTAAATAGGAAATAGCTTTTCGGATAAGAGCAGAGAGGAGGGAGCATGGATATTTCGTTTATGGAGCGCTTTTTGCCGCTCTACCTGGAGGCGGCAAAACTCACGCTCACCATCGCGAGCATAGGCATTTTGATTTCGCTTGTGATAGGCCTCGTTGCGAGCCTGGTGCTCTACTACCGAATGCCGCTGCTCTCACAGTTGGTCACGGTCTACGTGGAGCTTTCGCGCAACACGCCGCTGCTCGTGCAACTTTTCTTCCTTTACTTCGGCTTGCCGAAGATAGGAATACGTCTTAGCCCGGAGCTTTGCGGCATAATCGGCCTTAGCTTCCTCGGCGGTGCCTACATGACGGAGAGCTTTCGCTCGGGACTCGGCACGGTTGAAAAAATTCAGACCGAGTCGGCGCTTTCCCTCGGACTAAGCGGCGGACAGAGCATGCGGTACATTGTGTTTCCGCAGGCGGCGGCGGTCTCGGTGCCTTCGCTCACCGCAAACATCATCTTCCTCATCAAGGAGACCTCGGTGTTCAGCGGCATTGCCCTCGCGGACCTCATGTATGTCACGAAGGATTTGATCGGCATTTACTACCAGACCACGGAGGCACTCTTCATGTTGGTGATTGCCTACCTCGCGTTGCTCCTGCCGATTTCGCTTCTCGGCACTTTGTTGGAAAGGAGGCTACGCAATGCAGGCTTTGGAAATTAAATTGGCAAGCGCGTCTCCGCTTTCCATCTTGCTCGCAGGCAACAACCTTGCGCGTCTCCTCGGCGGACTCGCAGTCACCGTTCGGATTAGTCTCATTGCGGTTGCGCTCTCACTCCCGCTCGGCGTTCTCTTTGGGCTCTTGATGACAAGGGAGAACCGGGTGATTCAGCTACTGAGCCGCATCTACCTTGACTTTATCCGCATCATGCCGCAGTTGGTACTTCTCTTTCTCGTCTTTTTCGGGAGCGCGCGTGTCTTCGGGTTAAGCCTGAGCGGCGAGTTCAGCGCTGTTTTGGTGTTCACGCTCTGGGGGACCGCGGAGATGGGAGATTTGGTGCGCGGCGCACTTAAGAGCATCCCGAAGCACCAGTATGAGAGCGCGGCGGCGCTCGGCCTCACGGCGGGGCAGTGCAGCCGCTACGTGATTATTCCGCAGACCTTAAGGCGGCTGTTGCCGCTCGCCATTAACCTTGTGACGCGCATGGTGAAGACCACTTCTCTGATTGTCCTGATCGGTGTGGTCGAGGTTTTAAAGACAGGACAACAAATCATAGACGCCAACCGCTTTCAGTATCCCACGGCGGCGCTGCCGATTTACGGCGTCATTTTTCTCTTATATTTCATGGTGTGCTGGCCGGTATCCATGCTGGCGCGCTACTTGGAACAACGCTGGGCAGTCTGAACGCAGCTTGAAAGGAAGGCCACAGAATGAAAGAAGTAAAACGGGACATACAGCTCAGCATACGCGGGCTCAGAAAAAACTTTGGGGACGTCGAAATCTTGAAGGGCGTGGATCTCGATTTGCGCCGGGGTGAGGTGGTCGTGATACTCGGTCCCTCGGGGAGCGGAAAGTCTACCCTGCTCCGCTGCATCAACGGGTTGGAAGAAATACAGGGCGGCGAGGTCGCACTGGACGGCGAAGTAATCAGCGGCCTCAAGCAGAATGCGCTCACCGGGGTGCGGCAAAAGCTCGGCATGGTATTCCAGAGCTATGAGCTCTTTCCGCATATGAATATTCTCGACAACATCACACTTGCGCCGCGCAAGGTGCAGAAGAGAAGCCGGAAAGAGGCAGAGGCAGAGGCACGTGAGCTCCTTGCGCGCGTGAACCTTTCCGACAAGGAGAAGTCCTACCCGCGTATGCTCTCGGGCGGACAGAAGCAGCGTGTCGCAATTGTGCGCGCCCTTGCGATGCACCCCGAACTCATGCTCTTTGACGAGGTCACCGCCGCGCTGGATCCCGAGATGGTCAGAGAGGTGCTGGATGTCATCATGGAGCTCTCCGAGCAGGGACTCACGATGCTCATTGTGACACACGAGCTCAGCTTTGCCCGCGCGGTCGCGGACCGCATTGTCTTCATGGATGAGGGCAGAGTTGTGGAAAGCGGCAAGCCGGAGGAGTTCTTCACGGCGCCGAAGACCGAGCGCGCGCGAACCTTCCTCGACAACTTCCGTTTTGTCGCGAAGAGCAGAAAGGAAGAAAAGAGCGCATGAGAGAATTTTACATCCGCCGCGGGCGCACGGATCGATGTTGTAAGCAGCTTACAACATCGCTGTAAGAGGAAGGGAAGCAGATTCGTCGAAAACGATTGAGCGGTGCGCAAGTCGAAAACAAGCATCGTGTTTTACATAGAAAACAGTACGAAAAGATCATAGAAAAGAATATAGAACAGATTATTTAGGAAAGAACATAGAAAAAGAAGCGCAGTCGCAGCAGAGGGCAAGGGGAATTCGAAGCCCGAAGAAGCAAAAGAGCGAAAGAGCGAAAGAGCTTACGGCAGCAGTAACTACGCCGGCAGCGACAGAAGCATACGACATATAATCTGAAAGCAGACGGAGGAAATTGAAATGAAGAAAACTTTGGTATTGGCAGCGCTTACAACACTTGCACTGGGCGTGCTCGCGGCTTGCGGCAGCGGTAAGAAGGCAGAAGGCGGCGCTGCAGAGACGAAGACCGCAAGCAGCGGCAAGACGACCTTCCGCACGGTGGATGAGATCAAGCAGTCCGGTGTGATTCGCATCGGTGTGTTTACGGACAAGGCGCCCTTCGGCTACGTAGATCAGAACGGCGTGAATCAGGGCTACGACGTGGTCTATGCGCAGCGCATCGCGCAGGATCTCGGCGTCAAGGTAGAGTTCACCTCTCTGGACCCGGCATCCCGCGTTGAGTACGTGAACACCGGCAAGGTGGACATCACCCTCGCGAATTTCACGGTCACGAAGGAGAGAGCGGAGCAGGTTGACTTTGCGAAGCCCTACATGAAGGTGGCGCTCGGCGTGGTTTCGCCGGAGAATGCCGTGATTCACTCGGTCGATGAGCTGAAGGGCAAGACCCTGATTATTGCAAAGGGCACGACCGCGGAGACTTATTTTGAGAAGAATCACCCGGAGGTGAAGCTCCAGAAGTACGATGCCTATGCGGACGCCTACAATGCGCTGCTTGACGGCAGAGGCGATGCGTTCTCGACCGACAACACCGAGGTCATTGCTTGGGCAAAGTCGAATCCGGGTTTTGAGGTCGGCATTGACAGCCTCGGCGACTACGATACGATTGCGGCGGCGGTCGCAAAGGGCAATGAGTCCCTCCTCAACTTCCTGAACGAAGAGATTGTCACGCTCGGCAAGGAGAACTTCTTCCACAAGGACTATGACGAGACCCTGAAGCCGGTCTTTGGCGACGCGGCAAATCCGGACGCGATTGTTGTGGAGGGCGGCGAGCTTGGCGAGAGCAAGAACTGACAGAGAAGACAGGGTTTGGTCTGAGTTTTATATAGAGAAGAGAGCTGCGGGAGCATACGCTCCCACAGCTCTCTTTGCGTGTCAATGCTATTTTGTATCCAAAAAGTTGTCTGTAGAAGCCGAGCGAATTCTCTCGGTGCAGCGTTATCAGAGCGCAGGCAGCACTCTCCGAAGCGTGATATCCGCCTTGCCCGCTCCGGGAATGAAGCGAAGGCCGGGACTCAGGCCTCATTGAAAGCGCAGCGGGAGCTCAAGCTCCGCGTTTTCGAGAAGCGCTTTGTCGCGAAGCACGGTCTCGCCGGGACCATCCGCCACGAGCCGTCCCCGGTGCAGCACCAGCACGCGCGTGCAGCAGTCGTACACGAAGTCGAGATCGTGGGAGGCGAGGAGCAGGGCGGATGGGAGATTGCGGAGTATATTCAGAAGATTCCGCCGATTCTTCGGATCCAGTGAGGCGGAGGGTTCGTCGAGAAGCAAAAGCTCCGGCGAAAGGGTAAGTACCCCCGCAATCGCCGCGAGCTTTTTTTGACCGCCCGAGAGGCGGTACACTGCGGTGCCTTCCTGCCCTTCGAGTTTCACGAGGGAGAGTGCCTTTTCGGTGCGCGCCGCCACCTCTTCCGGCGCATAGCCGTAACTCTCTGCGGCAAAGGAGACATCCGCGCCGACGGTCGGCATAAAGAGCTGATTCTCAGAGTCCTGAAACACATAGCCGATGCGTCTTCTGATTTCCGCCAGTGTCTTTTTTTCAAGCGAAAGCCCGCCGAAGGTAATGGCGGGCGTCTGTGCCTTGGGAGGTAGGAGAAGACCGACCAAGAGCTTTAAGAGCGTTGATTTTCCCGCGCCGTTCGCGCCGATTAAGCCGACGCGCTCGCCGGGGGCAAGCGAAAAGCGGAGTTCATCCAGAATGGGGCGTGCGCCCGCGCCGAGGTCCTCATAGGAGAACGAAAGTCCGGATACGTCTAACAAAAGATACCTCCTTAGCCGCGGCGGGCGTGCCGCCGTTTAGGATAATAAGCCGCCGAAGCGTTCAAAGACCGGAAGCAAACGAAACAAAAGGCAGTAGGCAAGGCTCAGCAGGAGAAAGAGGAAGCTCGCGATGCCGCCGCGTTTCGCGTTCCGATATCCCGGCATGACTCCGGAAAAGCCGCGGAGTTTCATGCTCTCATAGATCAGTTCCGCGCGGTCTATGCTTCGTAAGAGCAGCTGCCCTATCATCGAGGCAAAGTTTCGCGGAGAGACGGCCTTTTTGCCCGGTGCGCGGAGCGAATAGGCATCCGCAAGCTGATCGCCCTCACGGAGCAGCACAAAGATATAACGGTAGCTGAGCAGCAAAACCGTGGTAAAGAGGCGCGGGGCGTGAAGGCGCGCAAGCGCCGCCGATAATTCGTAGATGCCGGTGCTCGCCGCAAGCAAAAAGACTGCGAGAAATGCGAGCAGGCTCTTTAGCACGAGGACCGCGAGCAGCAGGGCGGAAAACTGCCCGAAGAGTGCCGGGACAAGACCCAGAAAGAGCGGAACCGGGAGCAAAAAGCGAAAGTCCGCTATGGCCCGCCGAAAGGGCAGGTCACCGAGGGGATAGAGGAGACAGGGGTAGAGCGCCATGCCGAGCAGTCCGGAGAGCGCCGTTTGCGGAAAGGAGAGTGTCACGCCGAGATAGATGAGTACACTCAGGAGTTTCGCAAGCGGCGAGAGGCGCGTTAACAGCGTGTCCCTTGCGGCGAGTTCTTCGAGCGCAAGCAGGGAGCGGGAGGCAAAATTGAGGCGGCTCACTTTCGGTACAGCCTGCGGCGAAGCAGGTTTGCAAAGAGCGCCACCACGAGGAGCACGGCGAGGGCACCGAGTATACCGGCCGCTGAGCTCCCCACGACACTGTCGCCGAGGCTATAGTCCGGGAAGCGCGCGGTAAACGCCTGCATGGCTGCCGTGATGCGGTGAATAGGCGTCTCTGCACTTTCAAGCTCAGTGCTGCCGGTCAGGCGAAGTACCGACCACTCGAGGCCGTCCGGAAAGGCGGAGGCAAAGAGAGAGAGCCCGCCTGCGGTCAGGAGGCTCGCTATGAGCGCAAGACCGAAGAAGCTTCCGGCGCTCAGCTTTTCTGCGCGCGCCGCAGAGGGCAGACTGTTTTGCAGGAGCGAGGGGCGCGCCTCAAAGACAAAGAGAAGAACAGCGGCCGTAATGAGCCCCTCGCCGAGTCCGATTGCCAGGTGTATGGGCTGCATGAGCAGCAAGAAGGCGGTGAAGGGCAGGGGCGTCACGCCTGAAATCGCGGTCTCTAAAGAAACCGAGAAGGCGCCGAGCTGCATGCTGAGCACGGCACCGAGCAGAGATGCGCTTAAGATACGTTTTTTACTGATGCCGCCCTTCATGACAAGCTGCCAGAGTTTGCCGCCGAGGAAGCAGCCGTAAAAGGCCATGTTCCAGATGTTCGCGCCGAGCGCAAGCAAACCGCCGTCCGCAAAGAGCAGGCACTGAATCGAGAGCACGGCGCACATGGTGAGAAACGCAGCTTCGGGCCCCACGATTGCGGCGAGCAGCATGCCGCCCGCCAGGTGGCCGGAGGAACCCGTGCCGGGGATTGTAAAGTTGATCATCTGCGCGGCAAAGACAAAGGCCCCCATTACACCCATCACGGGAATGCGGGACTCATCGTCCTCTCGCTTTAATACGCGAACCGAGTGCGCAAGCGCTGCGCCCGAGCAGGCGTACATGGTGCCGGCGACCGACGGGGATAAAAAAGCATCAGCCATATGCATGGAATTATCTCTCCTTTTATTATTCCTTTTTGATATAGAGGATATAGGTTTGTAAGGGCGGATGTCAAGCGTATTTGAAAAGCGGGGCGGGCTATGCTATAGTTTTATCAGCAACAGTGAACTCAGGCGTTTCTTACAAAAAGGAGGCTTTTATGGCACTGCGCTACGAAAATGAAGCAAACGAAATTGTGGCTTACGATGAGAACGGCGTGAAGCGCGCCTGCTTGCAGTTCCCGGCACTGGACGATCAGACCGTGGACCTTGAGCACACCGTCGTAGAGGAGCCGCTCCGCGGTCAGGGTGTCGGTGTGGAACTGCTCGAGAAATTTGTGGTTCGCATGCGCGACGAGAAGAAGAAGGCGGTTCTCAGCTGCCCCTACGCAGCGAACTGGTTTGAGCAGCACCCTGAGAACAGCGATCTGGTCGCAGATAAGAAGTGATGCGTTTAGAAGAAATCAGGGCTAAGATAGACAGGCTCGACGAGGAGATTAAGGCGCTCTTATTGGAGCGCCTTGCCTGCTCTCGAGAGGTGGCGAGTGCCAAGGCGGAACAGGGAGAGACACAGATATACCGCGCGGACCGGGAAGAGGCTATTTTGGAGCGGCTCGGCGGAGAGGTACCGGAGGAGCTTCGCCGGGAGTACCTTGCCACTGTGCGAAAGATTATGGAAACCAGCCGCATGTACCAGTACGGGCTGCTCTATGACTGGATGCCGGAGCGCTTTCAGGCGCTCTTTGCGGGCGTACCCTATGAGATTCCGGGGCAGAGAGTGAAACTCCTGCTCACGCGTCCCAATCGCCCGAATGCCATGTCTTCGATTCTCAGCATGGTGGGCGATTACGGCTATAACATGGAAAAGATGGAACTCTTATCCTACAGCGAGGACAGGGAGAGCGTGCGCTTTCTTCTCACCGTGCGCGGCGATCTCTCGGAGCGCCACATGCAAAAACTCATGGTGCAGCTCGCGGGCGAGAGTCAGGATTTTTGCATTATGGAAGTGCTTCGCTGAAGCAAAAAAAGAAAATCGAAAAACAGGTTGACAAAGCGGATACATGGCTTTATACTCTGTACTTGCAATAAGCAATGAGTGTGTGTAGCTCAGCTGGATAGAGCACTTGGCTACGGACCAAGGTGTCGGGGGTTCGAATCCTCTCACGCACGTACAACCCTCAAGCCCGTGTGGACTTGGGGGTTTTTGTATTATAAAATCGAACATACACCATCATACCAAACAGACAAAGGCGGATAACCATGAAAAAGCTTTTTTGGGGGGCAATGTATGTCCTCGCAGCGGCGCTGCTGGCACTGACCGTGTACCTCTATGTGTTGCCGGAGGGAGAGATTGCGCTCGGAGACCGTAAGACCGAAGAGAGCACGGCGGCCTTGCAGCCGGTGCCCGAAATCAGTGTGGGCGGCGTTACGGTTGAGGTCGGCGTGACCAAGCTTTCCGCACTCTTAGACCAAGGATTTACCTTGAAGTATGAAGATGAGGAAGGTTACTTTACAGACCTTGACCACAGCACGGCGGAGGCAGATCCCGCGACCCAGTACAGCGTGGTGCTCATGAAGAACGGCGACTATGTGGCGACCGTCAAGTACAGCAATGCAACCGAAGCGGTGTTGCCGATCGGCGCTTGTACTGTTGACGCGATGGAATTCAATACCGCGGCGCAGGGCTACGGCAAGCTTGAAATTCTGCTTGCGGGCGTGGACATGACGCAGGGACTCGGTATGTCCGAGGTACCCGAGCGCTTTAAGGACTTTACGCGGGCCGGCGGCACGGTCGAAGAGTACGATAAGACCACACTCACCGAAAACCAGTTTGTGGTGGCCTATGTGCGCGCCTCCGAGCTTAGCGAGAGCAAGGTGGGAGAGTTCGGCGTGATCAACTATCAGCCGGGCGGCGAAGGCACCGGCGGCGGACAGAGCGCCGCGAGTGAAACGGCGGAGAGCGGCGAAACTGTGAGTGCGGAAGCGGAGAGCGCGGAAGCGGAGAGTGCGTCGGCGGAAGTGCAGGAGAGCGAGACTGCGGCAGCGGAGGAGAGCAATGGCAATCATTGAGGCGAAAGAACTCGTCTTTGACTACATCACCCGCGACGAGGAGGCAAAGGTCACAGATGTGAGCCGCGCGATTGACGGCGTGAGCCTAAAAATCGAAGAGGGTAGCTTTGTCGCCATACTCGGGCACAACGGCTCCGGAAAATCCACCTTCGCTAAGACCCTGAACGGCATCTTATTGCCGAGCGGCGGCGGCGTGTTTATTTCCGGTATGAATACCGCGGACGATGCAAAGCTCCTCGACATACGCCGCGAAGTCGGCATGGTGTTCCAGAATCCCGATAATCAGATTATCGCAAACCTGGTCGAGGACGATGTGGGCTTTGGTCCCGAGAACCTCGGCGTGCCGACCGAGGACATCTGGAAGCGGGTCGATGCTGCACTCGAGGCAGTCGGCATGACGGCTTACCGCCTGAAATCGCCGAATCACCTTTCGGGCGGACAGAAGCAGCGCGTCGCGATTGCCGGCGTCATGGCCATGCACCCTAAGTGCATCGTGCTGGACGAGCCGACCGCCATGCTGGATCCGAACGGCAGAAAAGAAGTGATACGCACAATCACGGAGCTAAATCGCAGCGAGGGCGTCACCGTGGTGCTGATTACGCACTACATGGAAGAAGTCGTCGGGGCGGATCGCCTGATTGTCATGGACGGCGGGCATGTCATTATGGACGGCACGCCGCGGGAAGTCTTTTCCCATGTGGAAGAATTGAAGCGCCTGCGCCTCGACGTACCGCAGGCCACCGAACTCGCACACGAGTTGAGACAGTGCGGCGTAAGTTTACCGGAAAGCGTGCTCTCCATGGAGGAGCTCGCGGAAGCTATACTGCCGCTTTGGAAGGAGAACTAAGCTGTGGGAATCCGCGCAGAACATCTGAGCTACACCTACGGGGGTGGGACTGCCTTTGAGCAGCCGGCACTCCGCGATGTGAGCTTTGAGATTCCGGACGGGCAGTTTGTCGGTCTCATAGGACATACCGGCTCCGGAAAATCCACCCTGATACAGCATTTAAACGGCCTGATACGCGCGACCGGGGGAAAGCTCTTTGTCGACGACGAGAACATCTACGAAAAGGGCTACAACATGCGTGCGCTCCGCACGAAAGTAGGGCTCGTATTCCAGTACCCGGAGCACCAGCTCTTTGAAATTGATGTATTCAAGGACGTGTGTTTCGGACCGAAGAACATGGGACTCTCGAAGGAGGAAGTCGAGCAGCGCGCAAAAGAGGCGCTCGCAATGGTTGGGCTAACGGAGAAATTTTACAAAAAGTCTCCCTTCGAACTCTCGGGCGGACAGAAGCGCCGCGTCGCGATTGCGGGCGTACTTGCCATGAAACCGAAGGTCCTTGTGCTCGATGAGCCGACTGCGGGCCTCGATCCGCGCGGCAGAGACGAAATTCTGGACCGGGTGAAGGCACTGAACAGCGAATGGGGCCTCACGGTCATTCTGGTCTCCCACAGCATGGAGGATGTCGCAAAGTATGCGGACCGCCTGCTCGTGATGAGCGACGGAAAAAAGCGCTTTGACGGCACACCGAAGGAAGTGTTTAAGCACTACGAGGAACTCGAGGAACTCGGACTCTCGGCGCCGCAGGTCAGCTACCTCGTGCAGCGCCTACGCCGCGCTGGCATGCCGCTCAGCGATGAGATTACAACCGTCGCGGAGGCAAGGGATGCTTTGCGGGAACTCCTGAAGGGAGGTGCGCCGTGCTGAAGGATGTGACTCTCGGCCAGTACTACCCGGTGGACTCCGCACTCCACCGCCTGGATCCGAGAACCAAACTCGCAGGGACTATGGTTTACATTGTGGCGCTCTTTCTCTGCAACAACTGGCAGAGCTATGCGCTTGCGACCGTCTTTTTGGCGCTCTGCATCGGCCTGTCCCGTGTGCCGCTCTCCTATATGCTGCGCGGCTTAAAGGGCATACTCTTTATTCTTCTGATCAGTGTGAGCTTTAACCTCTTTCTGACCGACGGCAAGGTGCTTTGGCAGTGGGGCGTATTTAAGATCACCGAAGAGGGGCTGATACTTGCGGGCTTTATGGCGCTCCGCCTTATCTACCTCGTGGTCGGTTCTACCATCATGACCCTCACCACGACGCCGAATGCGCTGACCCAGGGCATGGAGAAGGGACTCGGCTTTTTAAAAGTACTTCGCGTCCCGGTGCATGAGATCGCGATGATGATGAGCATAGCGCTCCGTTTTATCCCCATCCTCATGGAGGAGACCGATAAAATCATGAAGGCGCAGATGGCGCGCGGCGCGGATTTCGAGAGCGGCAATTTGATTCAGAAGGCGCGTGCCATGGTGCCGCTCCTGGTGCCGCTCTTTGTCTCGGCCTTTCGCCGTGCAACCGACCTCGCAATGGCCATGGAGGCACGCTGCTACCACGGCGGCGAGGGCAGAACGCAGATGAAGCCGCTGCGCTATCAGAGCAGAGATCGGATTGCCTACGCAGCCCTCTTCCTCTTCTTGGCGGGCATCATCGCCCTCCGTATTCTCTTCTGAGGAGAGAGCATGAGAAGAATCCGTTTGATCGTGAGCTATGACGGGACGGGCTATTTCGGCTCGCAGATACAGCCGAATGCCGTTACCGTGGAACAAAAGCTGAACGAAGCTGTGCAGGGACTCACCGGAGCCCCTGCACAAGTTGTATTTGCGAGTCGCACAGACACGGGCGTGCACGCGCTCGGGAATGTCGCTGTCTTCGACACGGAATTCCCGATGCGCGCCGAGCGCTTTGCGACCGCGCTGAACGCCTACCTGCCGCCGGACATCCGGGTGCAGGCGGCGGATGAAGTTGCGCCGATTTGGCACCCCAGAAAACAGCATTGCGAGAAGACCTACGAATACCGCATCTGGAACGGGCGCATTATGAACCCGCTCTTACGGAACAGCGCCGCGCACTGCTATGTCCCGCTTAATCTAAAGGCGATGCGGGCCGCGCTGCCCTTTCTCCTCGGAGAGCACGATTTCGCGGCCTTCTGCGCGAGCGGCTCGGCAGCCGCGCACACGGTGCGGAGCATATACCGCGCGGAGCTCTCTGCCGAGTGTGAGGAGAGCGGCAGCTTTGCGGGGCTCATTACTTTTCGTGTGACGGGGAGCGGCTTCCTCTACCACATGGTGCGCATCCTCGCCGGGACACTCCTGGAAATCGGCAGCGGGAAAAAGGGCGAGACTGCCTTCCGAGATGCGATTCGGAGCCGCACACGGCGCGCCGCAGGACCGGTGGCACCGGCCGCGGGACTCATACTCCGCGAGATACGCTATCTTCCGAACCCGAGCCGCTACGAGGCCGAGAACGAGGACTGGGCTTACGAGCTCACACAGGATGCGCTCGAAGAACGCAGAGAGAGTTATTTTACACTGCGGCGCTGCCGCGAAACGGATTACGAGGGTCTTATGACACGTCTCATCCACGAGAGTCACAGGGACGGCGCGGAGCGCGTGCTTCTCAGGGACTTAGAGAACGAGAGCCGCCTCTTTTCGGGGCGGGAATTCGGCTTTTACCGAATCGAAGAGAATGCGGATCCCGCGACCCGGGAAGCCTTTCCCTATGTCGCTTTGGACCTAAAAGAATGCAGGAAAAAAGCGCCTTCTGCATTGACAGAGGGGGGACAAGTCTCTATAATATAGAGCTGTGACGCCTAGGCTAAGCTTTTACCAGCCCCGGAGAAGTAGGCTATGGGCACTTCACGTATAATCAGGCAGGAGACACGGATCTTTGCTCCCGTGTCCACTAGGAGGATAATCATGAAGAGTTTTATGGCGAATCCGGATACCGTTGAGAGAAAATGGTATGTGGTCGATGCGGATGGAGCCACCCTCGGACGTCTCGCTTCGGAGGTTGCTGCAGTGCTGAGAGGCAAGAACAAGCCGATTTTCACCCCGCATGTTGACTGCGGCGACTATGTCATTGTCATCAATGCAGACAAGATTGCGGTGAGCGGCAAGAAGATGGAGCAGAAGGTTTACTACTCCCACTCCCTCTATGTCGGCGGCATGAAGGAGACTACGCTTCGCGAGATGATGGCGAAGAAACCGGAGAAGGTGATTGAGAAGGCAGTTAAGGGCATGCTCCCGAAGGGCCCCCTTGGCGAGCAGATGTACAAGAAGCTGCATGTCTATGCAGGAGAGAATCACAACCACCAGGCACAGAAGCCGGAAGTTCTGACCATCAAAGGCTGAGAGGAGCGTGTAGAAAATGGCAAGTGAGAGATATTACGGAACCGGAAGAAGAAAAACTTCTGTTGCCAGAGTCTATCTGGTGCCGGGAACTGGTAAGATTACGATCAACAAGAGAGACATCGAGGACTATCTTGGCCTTGAGGTTTTGAGAATGACGGTTCGTCAGCCGCTCGTTGCGACCGAGACCAACGAGAAGTTTGACGTATGTGTCAACGTTCTCGGCGGCGGTATGGCAGGCCAGGCAGGCGCTATCCGTCACGGCATCTCGAGAGCACTGCTCGAGGCGGATCAGGACTATCGTCCGGTTCTGAAGAAGGCGGGCTTCCTCACGAGAGACCCGAGAATGAAGGAGAGAAAGAAGTACGGCTTGAAGGCAGCTCGCCGCGCGCCGCAGTTCTCCAAGAGATAATCGAGATTTCAAAATACACGAAAACCCCGGAAGCCACATGCTTCCGGGGTTTTTTCATGCCCAAAATTCTGTTCGACTGTTCGGTTTTGATGAATTTGAACGGAAAATTATGGGTTATAGTGGCCAAATTACTGGTGGACAATAGGAGCAAATGAAGTCCGATTTTGCCATCGACGGACGAACACATACTTGACTGATTTACATAGAGCCTTGGCTCATTCTTTGAAAACGAGAATGGGTCGAGGCTCTATTTTTTTCGCCCGAAATCCGGCGAGACAAATTTGAGTAGGAGGTAACAGGTATGACGGATTTCAATCAGAAGCCCCATGACACCGATGTGGGCAGTCATGGCGGACAGTCGAGGCAGATGATGGAGGTGTTTGAGAACCGGGAGTTTGGTTCGATCCGGTTGTTACAGGAGGCAGGCAAGACCTTCTTCTGTAGAGGCTCTGTACTATGGGCTGAATGCCCTGTCCAACAACCTGATTATGGTTGACCGAAAAAAGCTCAAGAACCCCAACGGGCTGATTCTTGGCACTCCCGGTTCTGGTAAGTCCTTCTCGGCCAAGCGTGAAATCGCCAATGCGTTCCTGGTGACGGATGACGATGTAATCGTGTGCGATCCGGAAGCCGAGTACACGGCACTGGTGCAGAAATTTGAGGGACAGGTCATTAAAATCAGCCCTTCCAGCACGCAGTATATCAACCCGATGGACATCAATGCAAATTATTCGGAAGAAGATAATCCGATTGCCCTGAAAGCAGATTTCATCCTGTCTCTGTGTGAGCTGATCGTGGGCGGTAAAGAAGGCTTGCAGCCGGTAGAAAAGACGGTCATCGACCGATGTGTTCATCAGATTTACCAGACCTATTTTGAAAACCCGGTGCCGGAGAATATGCCGGTGTTGCAGGACTTGTACGAGGCTCTGCTCCGGCAGGATGAAAAGGAAGCACATCATGTGGCAACAGCACTGGAAATCTATGTGACCGGTTCTCTGAATTTGTTTAACCACCGCACCAACGTAGATATCAATAACCGGCTGGTCTGCTATGACATCAAGGAGCTGGGCAAGCAGCTGAAAAAGATCGGTATGCTGGTGGTGCAGGATCAGGTCTGGGGGCGTGTAACCGCTAACCGTAACGCCGGTAAAGCTACCCGCTACTATATGGACGAGTTCCATCTGCTTTTGAAAGAAGAGCAGACAGCCGCCTACAGCGTGGAGATCTGGAAGCGATTCCGTAAATGGGGCGGTATTCCCACCGGCATCACCCAGAATGTGAAAGACCTGCTTTCTTCCCGTGAAGTGACGAACATTTTTGAGAACAGCGACTTCATTTATATGCTGAATCAGGCAGCCGGTGACCGTCAGATTCTGGCGGATCAGCTGAATATCAGCCCGCACCAGCTGTCCTATGTGACCCACTCCGGTGAAGGCGAAGGACTGCTGTTCTACGGAAATGTGATTTTGCCGTTCGTTGATCGCTTCCCGACCGATCTGGAACTGTACCGGATTATGACGACAAAATTAACCGAAGTGCAGGAAGCAAAGGAGGCGTAAGCGATGGCTGGCAAGAAAAATCCGAATCTCGGAGAGAAGCTGCGGCAGGAGCGCGAGGGTGCGGAGAACACCCTCCGCGATTCCAGAAGCAAAACAGCCGATAGCAGTACGGGAGACAGCAGCAAGAAAAAAACGGAACACCGAAGGCAGATTCGCCATGAAGCCGATCTTGCCAAGATGCGCAGCAAGAAGCTGAAATCGGAGCAGGATGTAAAAGCGAAGAAGAATGCAGCGGCTTCCGGGAAAAAGGGAGGAAAGCCAAAGAAGCCGGAGAATCTTGCGGCAGATGCACTTTCAGCCAAAGCACATCAGAGTGTGAGAAATGCCGATCAGGATGATAATTCCGGTGTGGAGGCAGCGCATTTTACCGAAGGTTCAGCGGAAGGTGCAGTTCGTGTAGGTTCCCGGTTCCAATATGGTCGAAAGCTGCGGCAGTACAAAAAGCTGGAGCGGTTGGAGAAAAAGGCAGATAAAGATGCCGTAGATTCTATCTTTGCGGAACGCATGAAGTCTGATCCGCAGGCTGGCTCCAATCTCTTTTCCAGATGGCGGCAGAAGCAGGCTATCAAAAAAGAGTATGCCGCTGCGAAGGCAGGTGCGGCCGCTGCGGAGAACACAGCAGCTGACACAGCCAAAGCTGCGCAGAGTGCTGCCAGCATGACGGAAAAGGCGTTTCAGTTTGTGCAGAGCCATTCGCATATCATCATCGGTATCGCAGCCGTGGGACTGCTTGTTTTGGTGATTGCCGGGTCGGTTTCGTCATGCTCCGTCTTGATCAATGGTGGCGGCAATGTGGTGCTGGGGACTTCCTATACGGCAGAAGATGAAGATTTGAAAGGCGTGGAGACGGATTATACCAAGCTGGAAGATAAACTTCGCAAAAAAATTGACCGTATTGAGACAGACCATCCGGGCTATGACGAGTATCGCTACAATCTGGCAGAGATCGGTCACAATCCCTATGAGCTTGCGTCTCTGCTAACCGTAGAATTTGAAAACTATACGAGAAGTCAGGTGCAGGCGCGGCTCCAGAGTATTTTTGAAGCGCAGTATGAGTTGAAGTTGGAGGAAAAGGTGGAAATCCGGACAAGGAAAGAAACCCGTGTGGGCTATCGCTACAATCCAATCACCGGAACCGGACACACCTACACTTATCAGGTAACGGTACAGTATGAGTATAAAATCCTCAATGCAACGCTGCTCAATCGGGGTGTGGACTATGTTGCCAGAAATTCCGGTCTTACAGATGACCAGCTGCAACGCTACGAAGTCACATTGGAGTGCCGGGGCAATCGGGATGACCTGTTTGCAGGCATCGCTTTTGCAACGCCGGATGGCGCGGGTTCCAGCGGAGAATATCAGGATTACGACATTCCGGGTGAGGCTCTGACGGATGAGAAATTTCGGAAGATGATTACCGAAGCAGAGAAATATCTTGGTTATCCCTATGTCTGGGGCGGCAGTTCACCGAGTACCAGCTTTGATTGTTCCGGATTTGTCAGCTGGGTCATCAACCATTGCGGCAATGGCTGGAATGTGGGCAGGCAGACGGCCAACGGTCTGATGGGAAAATGTGACATTATTCCGAAGAGTGAAGCAAAGCCCGGAGACCTGATCTTCTTCCAGAAAACCTACAACACCAGCGGAGCATCCCATGTGGGCATTTATGTCGGCAACGGGATGATGATCCACTGCGGCTCACCAATTTCCTATGCTTCCATTGAGACAAGCTACTGGAGGCAGCATTACTACTGTATGGGAAGAATTCGATAAAAAATAGGGCGATTATTCGCCCGGAAAGGACACGATATGAGTTTGAAACTGGAAAAGATTGCTGCGGAGCGTGAGAAAGCCCGCAGGAAACGCGATGAGTGGGAGGAGCGCAGAAAGGAATGGGATAGAAAATACCACGAGCAGGAAAACAGCGAAATCTGTGAAATGGTACATGCCCAGAGCCTGACCCCGGAACAGCTGGCAGTCATCATTCAGATGGCGCAGGCTGCGGTTCCCAACCCGGAGAACCTGAAACTGGATGAGAAAGAAACGGAGGATATGGAATGATAAAGATGATGGCAATGCTGCTTGCCAGCGTGATGGCGGCAGGAACCTTTACGACCACTGCATTTGCCTATACGGGCGATGATGGGCAGAAGAACACGTTTGCCAGTACCGCTGCACAGGAGACGGATGCAGCGGAAAGCGCAAATGCAGGGAAAACGGACAATACCGACAGTATCGAAATCGACCCGGACATGCAGGTTCTGCCGGATGGCTATGAAGTCTCTACGGATGCGGATGGGAACCTGATCGTTACGGTGGGCGGCAAGGAATACAATATCGGCAACGAGAAGGCCTCAAAGCAGATTGGTACGGTGGTGTCGGGTATCACCAGTCTGCATTTCCGTTCCGGTCCCGGCATGGATCAGGAGATTATCGGATATCTGCATTCCGGCGATACGGTGGAGATTGTCGAAAAATGCGGTGACTGGTATAAGGTGAACTTCAACGGAAAAACCGGGTATGCACATGGAAGGTACCTGAATGTCACGGATTCAGCAAAAGACAGCAGCATGTTCAGTGAAGATGCTCTGAAGTTGTTTCTGGATCTGATGCAGGGCGGACTGTCATCCGAGAGTGAAAAGGAATCCAGTACAGCTTTGACCCCGGAAGGCAATATGACACTGGTGGACGATATCGGTGAGGAAGAAGATAAATCCAGCCAGCAGTTCATTACGCTGGTGACAAAGGCGGGCAATACCTTCTATCTGATTATCGACCGCGATAAAGACGGCAATCAGAATGTGCATTTCCTGAATATGGTGGATGAAGCCGATTTGCTTGCTCTGATGGATGAGGACGAAGCAGCTAAGTATCAGACTGCGGAACCGGAAGTCACGGAACCTGCGGAAATTGAAAAGCCGCAGAAGACGGAACCGGCACCGGAAGAGCAGAAAACAGAGAGCGAGCAGAAGAAAGCTTCTCCGATTCCGATGATTATGCTGCTTCTGTTTGTGATTGGTGCAGCCGGTGTCGGCGGTTATCTCTATATCAAGATGAGGGGCGTAAAGCCTGCATCCAGGAAAAATCAGCCGGACCCGGATGCAGATTATCACGATGAGGATGAAGAGGCACTCCAGCTGCCGGAGGATGCTGGTGACGAGGACGAAGATGTGGATGTCAACGAGGATTATGAAGCGGAATCGGACGATGAACCTGTCTGATTAAGTCGGCGTTGACCGGTGGGGCGGCTGAGAAGCCGTCCCTTTACATAGTGAATCAGCAAAAGAAGTTGCAGTCTTACTATGTAAGAGATAGAAAATAACTGAAAAGTCTGATAAAATGGATAACACAATAGAGGGGGTTCAATATGATTACAGAAGAACAAGAACAGTTATTTGATGAACTCCGTAAGATGAGTCCAGATATTATAGATGATGGCGTTCCAGATGAAGCCGCCTATCTTTCTGCCGGCTATCGTTTGATGTACGTCTTAAAAGAAGTAAATGGCGGTTCTGGCTGGAGCCTGTGTAAGCATTTGTTAAGTGGAGGCCGTCAACAGGCGCATGATGCAACTTGGGATAATATTGCGAGATGGACAGAGGGAATTCTCAGCCTGTCCAAAGAAATCCCATGGTCTGAATTAGAAGGCAACTGTGAAAACAGAAGAGAAAGAATGCTTCCCCAAATATGTGCCATCAATGTGAAAAAGACATCCGGCGGATATGTATCTGATGGAAAAACGGTTTACACAGAAGCATTGAACAATTCCGACATTCTAAGAAAACAGCTAAAGCTCTATTCGCCGGATATTGTGATTTGTTGCGGTACAGATGGAGCTTTTGTGGATGCCTGCTTTCAGGATAAAAAGATAGAATGGAAAATGACATCACGGGGAATATGGTATTTCCGAGATGGAAATATGGTAGTAATAGCGTTTTCACATCCAGCGGCCCGTGTAAGAGATTGTTATCTTTACTACGCTTTGTTGGATGCCGTAAGAGAAATACATGAAATTGAGGTGAGGTAATTGTTTTTCGGAAGAAAAAAGGAGTCGGCAGAAGAAAAAGAAGCAAGGCTTCGTCAGGCAAGGGCAGAAATGCAGGCGTTTCTTGATGATGGTAAACATGAGTATGACGAGATTTGCGAAAAAACAAGAGCTGTTTTGGCTTCTTCGGGAAAGCCAGTGAATTGCAGTACTGTTAGATTTGCAAGCGAGCCTTACTTTTTCCCTGATTTGAATAGTTATCAGGTGTTTTTCACAGATTGGGAAATCTGGACTCATGCAAACAACCTGTATATTTATCGGTCAGAGGTAACAGATTATCCGGAAAACTATGCAGAGGCAGATGCTCCTGCTATTGTGCAGATACCGCTGTCGGAAATCAGATATCTCAGAGTTGAGGGAGCTGTTACGGCTGAGATTAAAGTGAGCGGAGGCAAGGTCTCACAAAACCGGTATACGGGTCGCATTCACCAGACGGCGATTAAAACAAAAACGGAGCAGCACGATAGCCGGGTTGTCAGGATGTGTGCCATGAACAATGGCACTATAAAAACGGTAGATTTTGAATATTCCGCTTATGATGTACTGAGAGCGTTGCTCCCTGACAAAATCCAGTAATTGAAATAGAACTCCTTACATAGCAGTCATGCGCTTCGGTGCCTGGCTGCTAATTTTTTGCGAAAGGAGCAGTATCGAATGAAGCT
>ERZ773180.122-NODE-122-length-55669-cov-4.756608_pt1 | contig 55669 bp, 72 predicted proteins | sample MGYA00511080_ERZ773180 | MGnify/ENA primary metagenome ERZ773180 (study PRJEB29015, sample SAMEA2738175) | human oral metagenome | biome: human oral; feature: human-associated habitat; material: saliva | place: China | collected 2178 ... | reverse complement strand
TAAAATGAGTACGTAATTGGACAAAATTTTGTCCACACGATTTAATTTTGGACAAGCTATATAAACAATTTGACTTTAAATTCCTTTTATGGTATAATGATGACATAATATAATTATAAGGAGAAATGCGTATGTCATTGAAAAAAACAACAATTTTAGCAGTTGGTTCTTTTACATCTTTATTAGCTGGTGGTGTTAGTGCACAAGCTGAAACTCAGAGTGGTTTAAGTGGACAAACTGTTGATAAAAATGGATTAAAACGTTTTGCTTTTAACGCAATCGGTGTAGATAAACAACCTCGTACATTTTATGTAGATGAGAACGGTGTACCAGTAGCAAGTAATGCATTAGGTAAAATTCCTAAAGATATTCCAGGTTATGAATTAATTAAAACAAATGAAGGACCTGATGAAATTCATTATATTTACCGTATTAAACCACAAGCTAAAACTACAGTATTTGTAGAAAAAGATGGGAAAGTAATTATTCCTGAATCTTATGGTACTCTTGATAAGCGAGATTTACCAGGATATAAATTTATTGAAACAAAAACTGAAGGTGATAAAACAACACATATTTATGAAAAAGAACCTGTAGTTGTTAAATCAACTGTTCATGTTGATGAAGAAGGTAATTCATTAATTCCTGAAGAATTTGGATTTACTGAAAAAGCGTCAATTCCAGGTTATGTACATGTAAAAACAACAGAAACTCAAACTGAACGTAAACATGTCTACAAAAAAGTACCTGTAGAAATTAAAACAACAGTTTATGTTGATAAATCAGGTAAAGTTCTAATTCCTGAAACTTTAGGTACACTTGAAAAACGTGATTTACCAGGATATACATTTGTTGAAACAAAAACAGAAGGTAATAAAACAATTCATGTTTATGAGATGACACCTTATATAATTAAGGCAACATCACACTTAGATGAAGAAGGTAATAATCTAATTCCAGAAGAATTTGGTTTTACAAATGCAGCTAACATACCAGGTTATACTCATAAATCAGTTACTGAAGACGAAATTCAACGTACACATGTTTATTCTAAAAATAAAGTAGAAATTAAAACAACTGAATTTGTAGCTAAAGATGGTAAAGTGTTAATTCCAGAAACTTTAGGTACACTTGAAAAACGTGATATTCCAACATATACTTATGTTGAAACTAAAGTAGAAGGTAATAAAACTATCCATGTTTATGAACCAACTGTTAAGAAAACAACTGTTAATTTAAGAGTTGTTGATGAAGATACTGGTGTTGAAATTGTTAAACCATTTGAAATCGGTAAAGGTGAAATTGGTAGTGATTATAACTTAACTGATGAAGTAGTTAATACAACTTTAGCTAATTTACCTGCGAAAAATAAAGTAGCTGTATTTAATAAAGATACTGGTGCTAAGATTATTGGTGCAAGTGTTAACATATCTGATGCTGCTTTTAGAGATAAAACTCACTCAACAATACGTAATGATAAAGATGGTTCTTTAGATTTCATTGATAATGCTTATAGAGGTGTTGTTAATAAAAATAGTTTTATGAATGAAAGAACACTTACATTTACTGCTAATAATGGTGGGGAAGGTCTTGTGTCAAACACTCGTGATTTACCACAAGAAACTTTAAATGATATTGTATGGTATAATCATGGTACTGGTGATGAATCTTATTGGCAAACATATAAATCTGATACAAACCCTGAAAACTATATGCGTTTAATTAACTATAAATATAGTGATACTACTAATGGTGATACTAATGCAATTGCTAATGAAGTAAATGCTATGATATTTACGGATTCTGATAATAAAGCTATTGATGCATTTAATTTGAGATTTGTTAATTTAGGTGATACTAACGTTTCTAAACGTTTAGATAAATCTAATATGACTTTAGCTGAAGATGGTAATAGTAACTTATTTACTATCTATGTTAAATCAAACAAACTTAAAGATCGTAGTGAATACTCATCTAATGACCATATCTAATATAGAAAATTAGACCAACTAATTTAGTTGGTCTTTTTATTTGTTTTAATTTTTTTGTAGTTTGATTTCCGTTAACGGAGTTGCACCGTTATAGCACTCTTACGGACTTAAAACCCTCGTAGTGAGGGTTAAATTAATTATTTTTGTTTTAATTTTCTACCAGCAAGTGCTAAAGTTAATAAACTTAAAGCAACTAGAGTAGTAGATGTAGTTGAATTACCCGTTTTTGGTAATTCTTTTGCTTCTTTAGAAGATTTAACTTGTTGTTTAGTTGGAACTTCTTTAGAAGGTGTTTTTACTTCTTTGGAAGGAGTTTTTGGTTCGTCTTTAGAAGTTTGTTTTGCTTCTTCTTTAGAAGGTGTTTTAGGAACTTCCTTTGCAGGTTGTTTTGATTCTTCTTTAGAAGGAGTCTTTGGTTCTTCTTTAGAAGGAGTTTTAGGTTCTTCTTTAGAAGATGTTTTTGGTTCTTCTTTAGAAGGAGTTTTAGGTTCTTCTTTTGGTTTTTCTTTAGAAGGAGTTTTTGGTTCTTCTTTAGAAGGAGTTTTAGGTTCTTCTTTAGATGGAAGTGTTGGTACTTTATCACCAGAAACATTTCCAGAACCTTTAACAATTTGCACTAGTACATCTTTATCCCAATCTAATCCATTAGGTATTGATTGAATTCTAATATTATTTTTTGGATCTTTAGATAAATCTTTTACTTTTGTGTCGTATTCTACACTTACGATTTGGTCTAAAGTAGGTAGTGTGATTGTAAATCCATGGTCAGTTTCAACGATGTTTTCTTTTGCAATTTCACTAACTATTGTCCAAGGATCAATATTAGATATGATTCTAGCTTTAAGACTACCTTTAATATATTCATGATTGTCATCAAGTGTGTCAGTGATAGTAACGTTTGTTAGATTATCTTTTCTATAGTTTAATCTAGCACCCCAATGAACTGTAGTAGGGTCGTTTTTGTCTTGAGCCCCCCATTTATTAACAACTTCATTTGCATCAGGTGTTCCTGTTTTCTTAAGTGTTGTTGGTACAATAGTTCCGTTGAAGTTTAGGTCATAAACTTTAGTTTCTTGACCACTAACTTTTTCAGTATCCCATTGCGTCATAAGTTCTAAATTCATTGTTTTATTTAATGGGTGTGAACTGAAATAATCATTAAAAATTGTAGTGATATTTTTTGTTGCAACATCTGCTGTTGCATTACCAACTACATTACCTTCGATTGATTTGACATCAAAATTATAGTTAGTTTGTAAGGCTAATTGTTCTGGTAAAGTAAAGTTAACTTTATCACCTTGATTAATTACTAATTTATCGTCAAATTTAACTCCGTATTTAACCGTTACTGATGAGTATTTATCACCGTGTGCGATAGCTTCTACATTAGGTTTATTTACGGTAATTTCTTGACCATTTTTAGTAACCTCTGCTGCATTAGCAGTTTGTACTCCAAAACCTACAGTAAATAGAGTAGATAATAGTAATAATAATTTTTTCTTATTTTTCAAAGTTCTTTCTCCTTTTTTTTTTGTTTTTTTTTGTGAAATGTTGGAATTGAACCAACTTTAACGAAAGTGACTTTTGTTAAGCTTACCAATTAGCAATTCCACATAATAAAAAAAGACTAACAAATTAATGTTAGTCTTATGAACAATAAACATTTTCCTAGAACTTAATTCCAGAAAAGAGGTATTTTTTAGATAGGAGTAATTTAATACTCTAATAAATTAAGTAGTTTAATGACATGCTTAGGTCAAGTTGTGTAAATTAATCTTTACAATAAACAGCTAAATGAGAAATTAAAAGAATTTCTCATAAAAATCAGTATGATTTGATTTTTTAAATGGTCAAACTTTAATACCTCTAAAATAAACAAACAAACTACCAATCACCGCTTGAACCACCACCGTCAAATCCACCACCAGACCAATCACTACTAGACCAATCTGATCCGCTTGACCAACCAGAACTACTTGAACTACTATTTCCTAATAATGTTCCTAATAATAATCCTGTTGTGAAATCATTATCTTTAGAACCTCCACCAGAACCACCAGAGCCACCTGAATTATTAGCATCTATAGCACTGATTATTGCTGCTAGTAATAATAAAAATATTCCTATCATTGGAATTATTCCAGGTACTTCATAATTGTTATTTTCACTTTGCTGGTGTGTTTTTTCTTTAATTTGTTCAATCATTTTATTAACAGCAGTGCTATAGTCTTGTGATCTTAGTTCTGGTTTTACGTTTGTAATGATTTGTTTTGCTTCAACATCGGTTAAATCACCAGAAACTTCGTTTGATGTTTCTATTCTTAGTTTTTTATCTTTAACAGCAATTGCTATTAGAATTCCACGGTTATTTTTACTATCACCAATTTTCCAATGTCTTGCAACTTCTCGTGAAGTATCTTCAATTGATGAGTCAATGTGATCAACTATATAAACTCCAATTTGAGTATCGTTATCTTTATTTACATTTGCAAGATTTTGGGCAACAGTTTCGTTTAAATAATGTGACGGGTCATATATACCGTTATCAGGTCTATTTGGTAAATCTGTTGCTTGTATTGTCGTTGTAAATATGAAAAGTAGGGGTGTTAAAATTAATAATATCCATTTTTTCATTGTTTTTACCTCTAGTTAAATTTAACAGTTGGTGCTTTTTTAGCTCCTTCATCTGCTTTTGTTAATTCAACTTTTTCAAAGCCAAATAGTTTTGCTGTAATGTTCGTTGGTACTCGTCTAATTGATTTATTATATTCAGTAGCAACTTTATTATAATCAATTCTAGCAGTTGCAATACGGTTTTCTGTTCCTTCAAGTTCTGTAATTAAATTAGTTGCTTGAGTATCTGCTTTAAGAGCAGGGTAGTTTTCTGAAAGAACTAATAATCTTGAAATAGCTTAACTTAGTTCTTGCTCACCTTGTTGTTTTTCGTCTTTGTTGTTTGAACCAATTTTGCTACGTGCTTCAGCGATTTGAGTGAAAATTTCTTTTTCATGTGACATGTATTTTTGAACAACTGCTACAACGTTTGGTATTAAGTCATGTCTTCTTTGTAATTGAGTTTCGATTTTAGCTTGTGCTTGGTTAACATTTTCTTGTTTAGTTGTTAATGAGTTATATGGTACAATAACGCTCATAGCAAGTATGAAAATTAAACCAATTGGTATAATATATTTTAAGTATTTTTGCATATTGTTACCTTCTTTCTTTTTTATTCAACGAAAGATTTGATTCTTTGTTTTGCTAATGTTTCATATATTTTCTTTTGGAATTTATTTCCATATTTTATTTTAAAATCTGGGCAATTTTGTTTTGCTATTTCACGCATTCCCGCAAAATCTTTAATATGTTTTTCTTCAAAATATTCTACAATTGATTTTGAAATAGGGTAGTTAAGTCCATTTGTTAGGTTGCTTAATATATGTGTATATTCATCAATATCAGGATACTCTGCGAAATTAAGTTTATTTATATCAAGTCTTGGATATTCTTCATTATTTTTTAAAGTTGCAATTGTAGCACTGTCTCTTAAATAATAGGGTAGACTAGATATTTTTACAATAAAACCAATACCTTGAGCTATTCCTGTTGCCATTAATGATTCTAAATTAATAGGTGATTCAACATCAAAATCAATTAATAGATAAGTTAATGGTGTTTTTTCTTTATTCACGTAACATTCTTTTGAAAGTTTATCTGCTACGAAGTGTTCTAAATGAGGATCAAAATATGTTCGCACCTCATCACGTATACTTTTCCAGTCTTCGTCACTAACAGCAAAATTTTGAGGGTAATCTAAAACAGTGTTGTTTAGATAAACATTTGTGAATGTTTCTCGCATTGAAATTGGCATATCTTTAATATTTGTTCTACCAGATTTGTAGTTTTTAATTGTTGATTCTGGTATCATTGTTTTATTTGAAATACTAGAAGAAGTTGAAGTTTCAATAATATTTGCAACTTCTTCATCACTTAAAAGAGTAATAGTTTTCATTTTAAAAAAAATTCCTTTCATATATGTTTTCTTATATTATATCATATGAAAGATTATTTGTAAACTATTATTTAGTTTATTTTGAATTTTTTATTGATTATTTTCTTCATATTCTTTTTCTTGAGTTTTTTTTTCTTCACTTTCTTTTTCCTGAATTTCTTTTTCTTGAGCTTCTTTTTCTTGAGCTTCTTTTTTTTGAATTACTTGTTCAACCATGTCTAATAACATATCAATGTTATTCATGTATAATTTTCGTCTTTTTTCTATGAAATATATAGTTGTAATTATTAAAATTAAAATAATATATGGGTTACTTGTATGGAAGAATAGGAATATAATTAAACCTAGAATTATTCCGATATTTTTATCGGTATTATATTTCAAGGCGTTTTTTAATGTATTTATCATCATATTAATTAGTACAAAAAGAAATATTATTGCTTGCATACCCCATAAGACACTATAAGTCATTAATAAGTCCAAACCTTCATTATTTGTTGGTAGGGTATTATTATTTGTAATACTTAGTAAGTGTTTAGTTAACAATATAAAATTAGGGTATTTAGTCATTAATATAAGTGCACAATTACCTAAAATTAATGATATATATGTTTTTAGTAATTCACATATAATATTTAAAAAAGTTTTGTTTTTTGTTAATTTCATTTTAAGAGTATCCTTTCATTTTTTTATTTTTATAGTACATGATTAATGATATTTACGAGGTGTATATAAAACCATTTCTCGTACTTGTTTCCATTTATCATTTTTGAGTATATCATGATAATATCCTTGTTTTGCAACTTCTAAACGTACTGTCCATGCTATATCTTTATAGAATTTGTCAAGATATTTACCTTGTTTTGCTATCTCTGCTCGTATTTGCCAAACTTCATCTTTATGTAATATATCGTGATATTTACCTAATTTTGCTACAGCTAATCTTATTTCTGGATTAGGGTCTTTACAAAATTTATCCAGATATTGTTCTTGTTTTATTATTTCAAGCTTTATTTCTTGTTTTTTATCGTAAATTAATTTATGTAGAAATTTTCCTTGTTTAGCTATTTCTAACCGTACTCGCCAATCTTTATCTTTACATAATATTTCATGATAGTTACCTTGTTTAGCTATTTCTAACCGTATTCGCCAATCTTTATCTTTACATAATATTTCATGATATTTACCTAGTTTTGCTATTTCTTGTCTTATTTTTGGATCTTCATCATTTATAAAATAGTCTAATAGATAACCATATTTAATTGTTATGTGGTGTATTATTTTATTTTTACAATTTATTATTGTTTCGGGTTTGTAGTATTCTTCGAATATATATCTTATAAGTTGTAAATCATTTGTTGCAACAATACATAGTAGAAATTCTGCTTCTAATTCTTTTATAATATAATCAGGTTCTGTATAGTTTAATAGATATTTATTAATGATAGAATACTCTGAAAGAGGTATATCTTTATTTAATTTCTTCATTTTTTATTCCTTGAATATTTGTATGTTTTTTTATTTATTTGTTTTAGTCTTTCTTGTTGGATTATAGCTTCGTTTTTTACACTTTGATTTTTATCTTTAGATAGTATGTCTAAATATTTACCTTGTTTTGCGATTTCTAAACGTACTTCGTAATAAGGGTCATTTACTAAAATATGATGATAATTACCTTGTTTTGCTATTTCTTTTCTTATTAGTGGGTGATCATCATATGCTAGTTTTTTATGATAATTACCATTTTTAGCTATTGCTAATCTTACATAGTAAGATTTATCATTTATATAATTTTTATGATTATATCCATATTTTGCGTATATTGTACGTATTAATTCGTTTGGATGATTAATCATGTTATTGTAATCATAATATTCTTCAAGAATATATTTTATTAATTGTGAATTATTTGTTTCATCTATGCTAAATATGAAAAAGTTATCAAGTTCTTCTATCCATGTATATGGCTCTGTATACGTTAAAATATATTTATTTAGAATTTCATTATCGGAAAGGGGTATATTATTTAATTTCTTCATTTTCTAATTCCTTTAGTTTTTCTAATGCTTGATGTCTCACGGCATTAAAATACCGAGCTTTCTTGGGTTATCTTTGTAAATAGTTCTAATTGAATTGATTTTTTGTCATAAATTGTTCTTTCAATTTTATTATTCTATAATTATATAAAGATTTTCTTTATCGTCACAACGTTCAAATGCTTGCATAATGAATTCCCATTTTTCAATAAGTTCTGTGTCATAAGTTTCATTCATTACATTTAGAATTTGTTTTTTAGTTATTCTAACGATTTGTGAATCTATTTCTTTAGAAAAATCATTTATAATATTTTCACCTTTGTATACTATATCATATAATCTATTTAGATTCCCAGAAAAGTTAGTATAGTAATCTGAATATATTTCTAATAAATGAATAGGGTGATTATTATTATTTTTAGTATAAGTTTCAATAAGTTTATTGAAATTTTTTTCAGTTAATATGTCTATGGATACGCTCATAATTGATATCCTCCTTTTAAATAATTGTATCAAAAGAAATTCGGTATTTGCTGTGATATTTTTTATTTGTATATTCAGTTATTAATAATTCTCCGAAATATTCTTCTTTTGGTCTACTATTTACTGCGTTATAGCCAATAGAATCTTTTGCTAATTGTCCAATTGTTATGTATTCACCATTATTTAACATTATCATAACGTTAACACTGTATTTATCATAAGGGTTATCGCTGTCTTTTTTAATTTTAGCAATTGTTTTTAGTACTTTAATTGTATCATCTTCTTTTATTATTTTACCGTAAAGTTTATCTACAGTTGGGACATTGTGTTCTAATGTTCCTTTTATTGGGTGTTCTGTTATTTTTGTCATTTTTTTTATTTCCTTTATTTATTTTAATTTTTTTTTGAATTTTGTTATTTGAAGTTTATTTTATTAGTTTGATAAAATTTTTTAATAAAAACTTTCAAAAAAAGAAGGGGGTTGGGGTAACCCAACTAAAAAAAATAATGCGTAGCATTATTTTAATTTCTTTAGTTATATAGCTTCGTTTGTTATTATGTTTTGAGCCATATATCGTACATTAATATCATTGTCATTTTTCAAGCTGTCAAGATATTTACCTTGTCTAGCTACTGCTATTCTTACAAACCAGTCATTATCTTTGTGTAAAGTATCTAAATGATGTCCTAAGTGAGCTACTGTTGCACGGACTGTTTTATTATCATCTTTATATAGAATATCTGTGTATTTTTTAATATCTGATTCTTTAAATTTGTTTTTATGTTTTACAATATATGATATAACAGCTAAGCGTACGTTAGGGTTTTTATCTGTATATAGTGTATGTAAATATTGTCCTTGATTTGCAATTTCAAGTCTTACTTTGTAACTTTTATCGTTAATAAGTTTATCATTATGTTTACCGTGTTTAGCTACTTCAAATCTTACTCTTGCATCTTTATCATTTACTAGTTTATCTAAATATTTACCATGTTTAGCTACTTCTTTTCTTACTCTGTAATCTACATCTTTATATAATTTTTCATGAAAGTTTCCTTGTTTAGCTACTATTTGACGGATTGTTGGGTCTTCATCTTTGTAAAATTTTTCATGATATAATCCTTTTTCGGCTACTACATATCTTACCATACTTGAATGGTCATCACTTAATTCTTTTAAATAATTACCCATTTGAGCAATTTGTCTGCGTATCCAATGGCTGCTGTCTTTGTATAATATATCATGTTTGTAATTATAGTAAACTAGTGTGTAATTAATTCGTGAGTCATTTTGTTTTAGAAATTCGTCTATGAAATATCCTTGTGATATTGCTAATTCTTTAATTGTATATGTTTTATGGTTAATTATTGTTTCTGGTTTATAATATTTGGTAAAAATATAATCAATTAATTCTTTATTTTTAGTTTTAACAATATATCTTAAAAATGTACAGTCTAGTTCTTTTATTCTATAATCAGGTTCTGTATAACTTAATATATATTTGTTTAAAATTTGATTATTTGAAAGGGGTATGTTATTGTTTATTTTCTTCATTTTTTTGTTCCTTTAACTTTTCATTTGCAATATATCGTATATATTCATGCTTATCATTTTTTAATATGTTTAGATATTTTCCGTGATAGACGACTTCTTCTCTAACTGATTCGTTATCATCATCTTTATATATGTCAAGATATTTACCATGACGAGCTATTTCACGTCTAACGAACCAACTTTTGTCTTTATGTAATTCTTTATGATAATTACCTTGTTTTGCTACTTCTGCACGCACAAGTGCTGAATCATCTTGATACAAAATATCATGATAATATCCTTGTTTTGCGACTTCTAAACGTACTATTGAATTTGGGTCTTTGTATAGTATATCTAAATATTTTTTACGTTCAGCATATAAACAACGGATATAATAATAAGGGTAATTGATCATTTCTTCTTCATTGTAATATTCAGTTAATATATAATTAATAAATTTTTCATCTTCTGTGTTAGCAATTAAGTTTATAAAATAATCTTCAAGTTCATCAATCCAAATATCAGGTTGGGTATATGTTAATAAGTATTTGTTTAATATTGGATTATCTGTTAGAATGGGTGGTTTAGTTAATTTCTTCATTTCTTTATTTCCTTTAGTCTTTGACGTGCCATATATTGTATTTTTGGATTTGTATCAATTGCGAAGTCATTTAAATATTTATCAAGATCTAGTTTTGCTACTTCCATACGAACGTTCCAATTTGGGTCTTTATAGTGTATTTCATGATATTTACCTAATTTAGTTACTTCAATTCGTACTCTGTAGTCTTTATCTTTATGTAATACTTCATGATAATGTCCAAGTTTAGCTACTTCACGTCTTACTCTCCAGTCTTCGTCTTTATATAATATATCTAAATATTTACCAAGTTTAGCTACTTCAGCTCTTACTTGCCATTTTTCGTCTTTATATAATATTTCATGATAATTACCTAGTTTAGCTATTTCTCGTCTTATTTTCCATTTTGTATCTTTATATAATACTTCGTGATAATTACCATATTTTGCTACTTCAAATCGGACTTTCCATTTATGATCTTTATGTAGTATTTCATGATACGACCCATGTTTAGCTACTTCTTTTCGTATTCGAAAGTCTTTATCATTATGTAATACTTCATGATAATGCCCATGTTTTGCTACTTCAAGTCGAATTTTCCAGATCTTATCTTTATGTAATACTTCATGATAGTTACCAAATCTAGCAACTTCACGTCTTACGTTTGATTTTACATCTCTATATAATACTTCATGGTAATTACCTTGATTTGCTATTACTGAACGGATTACTGTGCTTTTGTCCTTATATAATATATCATGATATTTACCATGTTTTGCATAAAATTTCTTTATAATTATATTATTTTTATTATTAATATTAATTATTTTATCATAATTATAATATTCTTCTAAAATATAATTAATTAATTCAGTATCATTTGTTTCATCAATTGCATCAATGAAATATTTATCAAGTTCTTTGATATATTTATCAGGTTCAGTATATGTTAATATATACTTGTTTAAAATTTCATTATCTGAAAGAGGGATGTTGTTATTTAGTTTCTTCATTTTTCAGTTCCTTTAATTTCTTTTTTGCTACATTTCTTACATATAGATTTTTATCATTTGATAATATATCTAAGTATTTTCCTTGTCGAGCTACTGCAATTCTAACTAAGTTTATTTCATCGTTTACATAGTTTTCATGATTATAACCATTTTTTGCATATATTATTCTAACTATAGGATGTTCATGATGAATCATTTTATCATAATCATAATATTCTTCTAATATATATTTAATTAATTTTTTATTATTTGTATCGTCAATTACATCTATGAAGAATTTATGAAATTCAGTAATATATTTAAGTGGGTCAGTATATGTTAATATATACTTATTTAAAATTTCATTATCTGATAGAATAGGTGGTTTAGTTAATTTTTTCATAGGGATTAGTTTTTAACCTCCGTTATAGTTTAACTGAGCCTTTTTATGACGTGCTCAGGTCGTTTTTGTTAAGCTCTTGCTGTTGCGATTACACTTGCAAGGTGTCTATTTGTTTCGTGTCCTAAATAGTGTTTAATTAACTCAGGTTGTTTCATCATTTCGGCTATTGTTAAACAATATTCAGGATTTAATGATTCAATTAATTTTTTTAATGTTTTATCATTATTTTCATTATTTAACTCCATATTATGTACTAAAAATGCTTGTCTGATTCCACGTATAATTAATGAACCTTGTTCAGAAGTTGTTAATGTTTTATATTTATCAAATTCTTCTGTTGATCCTTCGAATAATTCTTTTACATTTATATTAATTTTATTTGAGTTAATATAGTTTTGATAAAATAATGGAGCACTGTCTCCTGTGAAGGCTTCAAACATTGCTTCTGTTAATTCTTTATTATTTTCCATACTTGCATAAATAAGGTCAGATAACATATTTAATGTACGAGGTACAATGACTTGTATACTATCATTTGAATCATCGTTATATTGGTCGAACAGTTCAGGTACATCTTTTAAAGTTTTAATAATTGATTGGTGAATACCAACATTTTTAGCATATCTAATATAGTCAGCTACTGTATATGTTAATTTATAAGTTGCACAACGAGTTACAATTGCTTGTTCAACAAGGTTAACGGATGCATCTGAATTATCACTTGAGAAACCTTTTTGGTCACTAGCAGGGTTACCTGCAAGAACGAACATAATATCATATGTTAATTTAATTCCATTTGGTGTAATTCTATCATTTATAATATTAAGTAAAGTACGTTGGTCATCTTGTGCTAAACTTGATACTTCATCGATAAATACGAATACTTTACCGTTTAATTTTGCTTTTCCTGTTGCTAAATCTTCTAATTCTTTAATTACAGGGTAAGGTGTGTTTTTCATTTTATTTTCATTTACATAGTTAATACCTTGAATTGATTCATAAGGCATTTGTGAACCGTCCATATGGAAGTAATGTTCATAATAACTTTTACCAATTCTTGTAATTTCTTGGGTTTTTCCAATCCCAGGGCGACCAAATATAAATACTGGTTGATTAATTAATGCGTGTGTTTGTATAATGTTTTCTAAATCGTGAGTTTTAATTGACATTTTTTGAGTCCTTTCTTAATTTGTTACAGTGATATGTTTATGTTTTTTTGGTAGATATTCTGATGTACCTTCTTTTGTTAATAACCAAATTGCGTTGTTGTATCCTTTTGTGTTTATATTGTTGAAAATATATCCGTCAGAAAATATAATAATTTTAGTTTTTGTATTAACATTTTCTTGTTCTAAAAAATCAAAAATAGCTTGTGCATTTGTACCACCTATTTCAATTTTATTTTTGTCGTATTCATATACGTTATCTGAAAATAAATATAATTTGGCATCATATTTATCTTTTTGTTTTGTTAGGGTTGTAATTGTATTTTGTATATCTTCTATGTTTATAGAATAAGATGTATCACCAAAAAAATATATTAAGTGACTATCTGTATATCTTCGTTTAAACCCTTTTTTTATTATATTTGTTCCATTATCACTTTTAGGTGCAAATATAGTACGTTTTTTATTTTTATTTTTTCTTAATTCTCTTGAAATGATGCTTTTGAAGTTAGGGATTTTCATCTCATATCCTTGTTCGATATATGTTTCAAGCATTTTTTGTATATTTCCAGGTGCGTTTTCTTTAATTTGTTCTGTTAATTCTTTTATTTCTTTTTCACTAAACGGAGCTGTTTTTAATTGTCTTGCTAGGTTTTTAACTTGTGTTTCAGTATCTTCTGATGTTTCCCATTTTTTATGAGAGTTATGTTTTTTTTTATCTTGGTTTTTTAACATTTCTGCAATTTTTTTTGCAGATGAATCTTTATCTGAATTGTTATCAGAATTATTATCTGAATTATTATCAGAATTATTATCAGAATTATTATCAGAATTGTTATTAGAATTTGTATTATTTTGATTTGCTTGTTTAATAGCGTTTTCTAATAAGTTAATATAATATTCACTAGTTGAATGTTTTTTTATATTATTAGTGTCTGCACCAAGTTCTTTAAGTATTTCAACAAATAATTCGTATGTTATTCCTCCAGTTCTTTTTAGAACTTCTTGGTTAATAACATCTTCTTGGTTTATTGTTACGTCTAGTGCAATATTTACAGCATCTGTTATTTTATTTTTATATGTAATAGGGTGGATGAATAATAAATGTAAGGCTTCGTGAAGTAAGATTGTTATATAATCTTCTTCGTTAAATCCTTTTAGTATATAACTAAAGTCTACAAATAAATTCATACCTTTATCATCAATATTTACTGCTGCTGGTGCATCAAGGTCGTGTACTTGTGTATATTTGTTTGCTAAAAATAATAGTTGATATAATTGTTGATTTATTGTATATATATTTGCATGATTTGTATTTTTTTGTGGGTCATTTAATATTACTAATAATTGTGATAATAAGCTTTCACATGCTTCTTCGTTGTAAATTATATCAGGATTATCCCTGAAATCTTGAAATTCATAAAAATCCATTTTTTTCTCCTTTCATATTATTTGTAATTTAATAATTTACTTATTTCAATTTCATCTTTTGTTAAGTTTTTTTCTCGTTTTATTCGTATTAAATCTTCGGTTGTTACTCCTAATAATTTATAGAGTAGGGTTAGTTTTTCTTTATTTAATGTTATTTGACCTTTTTCAAATTGTTTGTATGTTTTTTGCGTGAGATTTAATATTTGACTAACAAATTTAATTGAAAGATTTTGTTCTTTTCTAATTTCTTTTATTATGTTCATTTTAATTTTCCTTTCTATAATTTGAAAAATAATAAATTAAGACAAAAAATCTAGCTTGAAATGAAATTTTCTGTCTTTTCGATACAAAAAACCTCAAATATAAAAGGGGTTTGGGGTAACCCAACTAAAAAAAATAATTCGTAGAATTATTAAAAAAAAAGAAACTACTATAATATTAGTAGTTTCTAGTAACTTATTCTTTTTCTAGTTTGTTTAATTCGTTATAAACACTATCACTAAGATATATTTCATATTCATTTTTTATTTTATCATTTGTTTTTTTGTTTTTTTCAATGATATTCAAATAACCACTTTGTCTATTAACATCATAGTGTAATGTAACATCATAATCATTTATATTATAGCTATCATAATTGTAATTAAAATTATGATTACGAATAACTATTACTTTATTAGGGTTTTTAGTTTCAATTTTTTGATCAGTTATTTTTAAATAATTACCGTATTCACTAGGTTTAATAGGTGTATCAACATAATGTTCATATAAGTAATATATTGGTGCTGTAACGAATAATAATGACGTTATTAATGAGATAGCATACATTACTAAATCTGCTTTATGTGTTAGTTTTTTAGTTTTATATAGTTTTTTTATTGTTTTATATGTGAAAATAAATGCGAAGACTGTTGCTAATATAATAATAATTCGTATACTTGTACCAGTGTCAATTAAAAATTTTAAAAGTGCATTATTTTCAAAATAAGGATTTCTTTCATAAAACATTTTTTTCATTCCTTTCTTTTAGTATAGTAGAGTAGTATATTTATTTTAGTTTATATTTAAGAAAAAATATTTCTTGACTATAATAATTATATCATATATAATTAAATTATACAAATAACAAATAATTATTAAAAGGAGGTTTCATTATGGAATACAGTAATGAACTATTATTAAGTCAAGAGGGTTTGAAGGAGTTATTATTAGATCATAAGTCTAATTTACAAGATTTAGCTGATGAGTTAACTGTAGCTGTTGGTACATTAAAGAATTATTTATACGGTCAAACTGCACTCGAAAATATGCCTTATCACTTGCACCGTAAACTTACAACTTACGCACAAGGTGGTAATATATTAAAACCCACTAAAAGAGTAATCTTAACAAACGAAGAATTTTATTCATTAGCAAAACTAACAGGGCGAGATACAACAAATAAACGTGCTTTAGCCATAGATGAATGCAATAAAGCGTTATTAACATATTTAGAACGTGCCAAATTAAAAAATAAAGAAAATTTAAAACCAGTTTATTTCTTTTTAGATTTAGAATATCAAGACGCTTTTGTGAATTGTTATCGTTTACCTGTTAATTTAGATGATGTTACTCAAGAATTTAATGATACACGTAGTATATTTGATTTATGTAGAACGCATACGTCATTAACATATAAAGATTTTGAATTAATGAAAAAACCTAATATTGATTCTTTTATTACATGTGAACCAAGGCTTGTTTCGAAATTAGTAAAATTAGGTTTTCCTAGAACAGGTAATATGGTATTTTTAGCACCTATTTTATTTCAAGGATTAAATATACATTTTTATTTCACTAATGTTCGTTATAAAGATGGTCGTATATCAAAAGATATGATTAATTTACTTCATGAAGGTGCGATGACGGTTCGTGATCAAACTGAATATAGATTTGATAATAAATCAGGGTGGATTAGAGATAAAATATTTCCACTTAGTGAAAAAGATGTAGAACATCTTAAACCAATTAGTTATTCTGATTGTGATTGGTCTGCAATTGATAAATATGTGGAAACTTCATCAGATGATAGATTTAAATATTGTAAAGAAATAATTATTCGTAATTTATTTACAAAACATTTTGGTGGTGAAGATGATATTTGGGGTCGTTCTGCTGATCTTGCACTTCAAGATGTGTTAACAAAATATGGTAATGTTGTTATTACTACAAATGAATTTCTTAATGATATTTTTACTAAAGCAGCAAAAGATAATGAATCATTAAAATTAATTTCTAATAATCCACACGTATTAGAAGGTATATTTACAACTGTTATTTTTGTTATTGATCTAGTTCAAAAGGAACTACAAACAATTAAAAACTTTTCTAAGTCGATAATAACAACTGATTTTAGTGAAATATAAGTTTAAAAGCCAATTAAATTAATTGGCTTTTTTTTTATACATTATATTTATACATAAAGCAATATGAATCATCTCGTTTTACTTCTACATTTGGATATTTTTTAAGAAGTTCTCTTGTATCAAATCGTTTATTTGGTATTACTGAAAAACCATTAGGGGTTCTAATAAATAATAATTCTATATCTTTGTCAATTTCTTTAATATCTTTTTCGAATTGGTCTAAATGAAGAATTAAATCATGGTCTTCAGTTTTATCGAAATCGAATAAAACACGTCTTTTTTTACTATTTAAGATATTTTCATGTTTTGCAGCAATTGATGCTAGTTTTGGTTCGATTAAACCAATATGAAATTCTTGATCAAGCATAAGATGTTGCAGGGCTTTAAATGTTTTTTTAGATGAACGGGGGTTAACCGAAATATAAGCTCTTGAGAATTCGTTATATTGTCCGTTTTTTACAAAGTTTTCAAATCTAGCTTCTAATTCTTGTGAATTTTTATCATGTGTTATAAATGACATTCTACGTTCTTTAAAATTTTTAAGATGTTTATTATCTTTGTTTCTTGAAACGAATAAAACAACATAGATTTCGTCATTGTCAAATTTATTATTTCTTGAATATTTATTTAAACTTCCCATGTTTTTTTGTCCTTTCTTTTTTTTATTATTATTTTTTTTGTATATACTGTTTAGCTTTTTCTAAATCGGTATCATTATATTAATGTAATCTAGGAGACACATATTTTAATGAGGAGCCGAACCGATTCCTTTCTTTTAATTTCTTATTTTTTCTTTAGTTTCCACAACTGTTTTTCTTGATTTCAATAGATTTTTATGGTATAATAAATATATGAAATAAATCTAATGAAAGGAGTTCAAGTATGGAAACAATTGAGATTAGTCGTACAATTAAATCACGTATCATTTTCAAAGATGATAAAGATATTCTGAAAATGCTTGAGTCACAAGAAGCTTTTAGGCAAGGTTGTAACTTTGTATCAGAATATATGTTTAACAACGATTTTCCGATGAATACAACAGGTTTAATCAAAATTCTTTATAATGATTTACGTGAACAATTTGGTTTAAAATCACAGATGGCTCAATCTTGTGTTCGTACTGTAATAGCTAGGTATCGCAGTGTTCAGACTCAATTGCGAAAACAACTAGTCTGGGATGGTTATAAAAAAGATAACCACGGAAAACAAGTTAAGAACTATGTTCCTAAAACACTAGAATATCTATGGTATCCTATTGAATTTAAACGTCCACAACTTGATTTGGTTCGTAACCGAGATTATTCTCACAAAGAGGATGGGACTATGACTTTAAATACAATACACGGTCGTGTGATTGTTACACCTACATTTAAAGGATTTGAACAATATTTTGACGGTTCATGGAAACTAGGTACTGCAAAAGTATTAAAATCAGGTAAACACTGGTATTTACACATCGCAGTAACTAAGCAAGTTGAACAATCAGAATTCAAATCATCTCATGTGGTGGGGATTGATCGTGGTTTAAGACAATTGTTAACCATTTATGATGAAAAAGGTCGAACTACATTTGTTAATGGTAAAGCGATTTTACAGAAACGTAAATATTATAAAAATTTACGTAAAGAGTTGCAATCAAAGAATACTAAGTCAGCTAAACGTCGATTAAAAGCTATTGGTGAACGAGAATCCCGTTGGATGAGTGATGTTAATCATTGCTTAGCTAAGACACTCGTTAATCGTTATGGTAGTGGTACAATCTTTGTTTTAGAAGATTTAACAGGTGTAACATTTAATACTGTTTCAAAGCGTGCTAAGAAAAATCGTTATGAACATCATTCATGGGCTTTTTATGATTTTGAACAAAAGTTAATTTATAAAGCGTTTGATAAGGGTTCACAAGTAGTGAGTTGTGATGCTCACTATACTAGTCAACGTTGTCCAAAATGTGGATATATTGATGCAAAAAATCGTAATAAAGATAAACATGAATTTTGTTGTAAAGCTTGTTCTTATAGAACAAATGATGATCGTGCAGCTGCTATGAACATTCAGTTCTTAGGTACTCTTTATAACAGTGGAAATCCAAAACCTGTTTTTGAAAAATTAGAATTAATGAATTAACGTAGCGAGTCTCATATGGTTCGTTATTGGGTAGTTGTCAACCTGCCCTTGTGTAAACTTGTTTTTAAGTCATAGGAGTTGTTAAAACGTTTGTACTAGATGAGAGTTTACAAGCCACTTACTTTTGTTGGTGGTGTTGACTTTTCATATACGATAATACAGCATTAATTCTTTGCTTTCCGTCAAGAACTTCGTACATTGGTTCATTTATTGGAGTGTTATTGTATAAATATGTAGGTTTAATTGTTGTTCTACCATGAATTAGGGCTGTGATGAAACTTTGTTTTTGCTCTGTTGACCAAACATAATCACGTTGATATATTGGATTTAAATCAAGTTGATTTTCAGCAATGAATTTAATTAAGAATTGCACTTGACTTGTGATAACTTCTTTTGTTGTCATATCTGCAATTGTTTTTTCTTTATTTATTGTAAATATTGAATTATCTGATGTTTCATTTCTTTTGTCATGTGAAATTAAATATAACGGAATAGGGTTGTCTATTCCTGGATTATAATTATTTGGTATAATATAGTATTCATTATTTAGTTCTATAATTTCTTCAATATATGCTTCTTTAATTGGATCAATATATATCAAATCCCCAATAGTAAAATTATCAATAGATTTTAAAAATTTACCACTATCAAACATGTTGTTATAGATATGTTCATTATATTTTAACATTTTTTCTTTTGATTTATCACTTAATTTTGATTCATTGATTTTGTTAATAACAAATTTATAATATCTTGGTTTTTTAGTAGGGTAGAAATCTAGAACTTTTTGGAATAGTTTTTGTTCACTTTTATTTAAACTTTCTATATAGTTGTTCATAATATTTATCTACTTTCTTTTAATTTTTTCTGTGAAGATAAGCATCTTTATAAGGGTCATCTGAAGATTTACGTGTAGTAATTGATTTTATAAGTTCTTGATAGTTAGAAGAATTATCTTGTTCATTAGTATTTTCATCATAGTAGAAAGCTTCGGGTGAGAAGTTTACAAAAAAAGCTTGTTTATCTTCGATTTTTTTAGCAATTTCTTTAGTAATAGGTTTTATTTCAAAGCCATGATAATCAATAATTGTATCATAATCATCTTCAGGTAGTTCTAATATTTCTTCATCATTTGTTACCTCCATAATTCCTTGTGCTACATCTTTTTTAGCAAATTCATAACTACTATAAACAAATCCGTTTCTTAGTTTACCAGCTTGGCGGTCGAAAACTCCGTAGTATTTTTTTGTCATTTTTTTTTGTTTCCTTTCAATAAAAATAAAGCAGTTTTTCGACATGCTTAGGTCTGTTGGTTACATTAATTTTTAAAATAAACAGCTAAATGAGAAATTTCTAAAATCTATTATCATATTTTGAATTAATATCCTTCTGGGTTTTTAACAAAATTTTTAATAGCTTTTATCATTTCTTGTATTTTGTTGTGTACTTCTATGTCATCATATGTTTCAGCAGGTTCGATTATTGTTATTTTTTCTGTATCCATAAGGTTTCTTAATGTATATGTTACTTCACCGTTTACATAAATGTTAATTTTTACTGTGATGCTGAAATGATCGATTGTTAAACACATTCCGTTTGCAGTGTATCTTTTAATAGAAAATGTCATTAATTTATCTTTACAATATTTTCCATTATAGATTGATAACATTGTGTCACAAACTTTTTCTTTAACAATTTTTTTCATTTGTGCTCTTTTTATTTCTGTCATTTTAATTCTCCTTATTTGTTATTTTATTCTAGTTTAACATAAGTTCTTTTAAATAACAATAGGTGAGGTAAAAAGTGTAAGTTACTAGACTTTGTAAGAATTTTTTGTTAAAAAAGGTTGATATATTAAGTTTATTTTAATGTTTTTACTGTTCAAAAAAAAATATTTTTTAAGTTATAAAATTTATTCTATTGTTTCAAAAAAGAGTTCTAAATCTTTGTCGTACCAAATTTCAGGTATTTGGTCAATAAAATCTTTGTTAGCGTTTGTTATTGGTATATTAGTTAATTGAATATTTTTATGATTTGATTTCATTTTTTCAATTTTTTCTTTATTCATATGTTCTTTTAATTCATCTTCAGTTGTTGACCAAACTACATCAGCTAAATTAAATAATGTTTTTTCAAAGTCTGGAGTACCGTCTTCGTTAAATTCCCAATATATATCAACAATCCCTTCAGCCCAGTATAGTGATTCATCAATATCTTTAGGTGTGAAGGATATCATTCCACCGTTTCTATTTACATGGTCTGAATTATATGTTTCTTTAGTTATTTTTTCAATATATTTTACTGATTCTTTATTGCTTGGTGAGATTCCTGATATAGCATTTAAACAAGCTAAGTTGAAGAAGTCTAATTTGTTTTTACTGCTATCATAATATTCTTCATAATATTCTTCAATTTTATTTCTTAAATCTTCAACTTCATAAATTGATGCATCGGTATATGCTGACCAATGATAGTAAATATTATTAGTTATTGCTTGTTCTGAGTAGGGTGTATAATTGTTTATTATTAGTCGTTGCCCCATAATTAAATCCGTAAAGTTAAACTTATCTAATATTATTCAATATTATTAAATACTATCTAAATAAGTAACTTTTCCTTTCTTTATTATTTCAAATAAAATAGCGTTATGGTTACTATATATTAAGTTTTGAAATTATAACTATTTCTAGACAATAATTACAACCAAAACTACTAATGATTATTACCTTGATTTCACATGACTTCGTATCTGGTCTACATCATGTATCATAAGTTAAAACTATATTAGTCTAAGTTATAAAAACGTCTAGCTATAACATAACTTGCTCCACTATAATATTTAGTTTCATATTGTAACAATATTTATTTAATGCTATTTTAGATGTGTTGTATGGTGTTACTAGTGATAAACCAACACCTAATTTATCACAGCGTGTTTCTAAGAATTTTCTGAACTTGCTAAATTTTAAAGTATTAATCATACGATTATAATGTTTTCGTTCAGATTTTTCTTTTTTATTTTTATTTAAAGATTTTAAATCTTCTATAACTATATCTTTTCCAGATTTTATTGCAATATCAACCAAATTTTTTACAAGATATGACATAGAATTTTTGGTTACTCCAGCTTTACCTTTGTGAATATAATCTATTCGGTCTAAATTTAATAACTTCCCATTTTGATCAATTTCACTTATTGTTACGAATCCTTTATTAAAATCAACCCCGATTACTCCATTAGAATGTCTAGTTTTAAGTTCTGATTTTATTCTATACATTATTTGTAAATATAGAACTTCATTTCGTTTAATTATTCTAAATGATAATGGATTAGATTTAGGTGATTCAAGTGTTTTAATAATTTCTCTTTTAGCTTTATTATCCTTTATAATAAACTCTCCATAAATATATTTTGAGTCTTTAATATATTTATCTTCTAGTCTAATTTTATAAGTGAATTTATTATGACTTTTATTATAGAATAATTTAAATTGTTGATTACCTAAATGTTCATTTTTATCACCTATATAAACAATTTGATTATCTCTTTTTTTAAGGAATAAATCTTTATTATTATTTAATAACTTTTTCCTTCCAAATGTCAACATTGGTTTTGGTCCATTCTTTTGAAGTTGAATAAGTTTGTTCTTTTTCATTTGAAGCCAAAACAATTTGGTTTTGAGAATTTTTATTCTATGTTTTTTAGTCTTTGGGTTATTTAATATTGCTTTTGTTTTGATTATCTTAGTATTTATTTTTTTAATTTTTGTAGCATAGGTTGAATGTAGATAATCACCACTAGTTATAGCTAATTTTAAAGTGTTGTTTGCTGTAGTTACGACTGCTTTTGCAAATCTATTTGTTAATCCATATTCTTGTTTTAATCTGGTTCGATACTTAGTTATATTTTCACCGTTTAAATCATGTGTTAAATGATGAATTGTTCTACGTACTAAGAAAGAAAATAGAGGTGTTATATCATTAAAATAGTTATATAACTGTTCATTTTTATTTTTATAAAATAAACAATTAGTTACAAGTGTTATTTCTTTCATATCTCTATTCCTTTCTTTAAATTTTTTATTATATAAATAATTTTGGTTAAGTTTAATTAAGAATTTTGTAACTGTTTCAAACCTTTCTAATGTGAGTTTTTTTAGCCTAGATGATTTTGTTTCTTTAATGCGTTGAAAATATTTTCAAAATGTTTTTCTAAATCATTTTGTTTAACGTGTCGTTCAATATGTTTTAATTCAACAGTTAGGTTAAAATCATCGTAATCTGTATTGTTATATCCTGAAACTTGTACTGATGTATTATTTTTTAATGGTATTTCAAAGTAATCTTTTTTACAGTCAATTTCTTTAATTGTTTCAATGTAACTTTTACCTTTTTTCTTAATATGAAGTACACTTTTTGTGTTAGGTGATTTAGAGTGATGACAATATTTAACATATATTCTGTCACCTTGTTTATTAAATGTTGTAACTATAAAATATTCTTTATTAGTTTTATCAAATATTTTTGTTAATTTATTATAGTAATGTGAACATCTAAGTGTTTTATCTAACCAAGAATTGATATTTTCATTTATTGTTTCATCAACTGCTGGATTAATTAGTGAAAAACTTACGAGTTGATTATTTTTATCCCATAATGATAATTGATTATTTTTGTAGTCTTTTTTAATTGTGAAGTTTTTTGTTTGTGTATGAAAGAAATTGATTTTTTTGTCAACCGATGGTCTGTCTAGTGGGTGTTCTGAAACTGGTTTTGGGAGCAATGGTATTGCTTTTATTATAGCAAATGTTTTTGGTTGACTTGTTACTTCTTTTTCAACAGTTTTTTTTGGTTGTTCTTTAATTTTTGTAATTGTTTGTAGGGTTGTTTCTAGTGCTGAAATATCTGTTTTTAGTTTAATAATTTCATGATTATAGTTTGTAAGTGTATGTAATTGGTTTTTTTTTACATTAAGTATTATTTGAAGTGAAGTTGCTCTTATTATATCTTCACTCACAATTGTTTTAATTTGTTTTAAATCATTAATTTCATTTGTTAATTTAATTATTTGTGGATCATCTTTAATAAACTGGTCTAATTCTTGTTTTTTTTCTGAGATTAATTGTTTTAATAGTTTTTCTGTGATGTCGTGATCTGTTAGCATTTTTATTCTCCTATATATAAAGTAAGCAGTTTAATGACATGCTTAGGTCATTTGTGATTAAAAATTTATATATAAACCAACATTAAATAATTCTAAATTAATTCAAATTCTTTGAATAATTCTATTATATGAGTTTGTGTTAATTTTTCTAATGGTTGTTTTTTACACCATGAAATAAACGCAACATCTTTAGCATTTCGTCCAAATTGTGTTACATGTCTACTGTGATAATTTGCTTTAACCATGTCACGAAGACCTCTGAAACGTTTTAGTTCAGTATAATAATCGTATTTAACTTTAAACATAAATCCGTTTTGGTCTTCTATAACTAATCCTTCAGTTGTTCTATCATTAGTATGTTCTTTTACATAATCTAGCAGTTCATTTAAATTATTAAAGGTAGATACTAATTCTTTTTTAGAAAAGAATGTTGATGTAATAGTTAACTCATCTAATACTTGTTTTGAAAATATTGGGTCTATATTTTTACCATGAATATCATATTCATTTTTAACTGCATCTAGTATAATTAATCTGTTTTCACTAAAATCAATAATATGTCTATCGTCAGTATGTAGTACTTCAAATGTGAATGAACAATTATATTTTTCAGATAAAATTTGTAATTGTTTTTTTTCATCATCTGTTAAGTTGTTATAGATTTCTTTGAAGTAGTCTACATATTCACCAGTTGTTGTTGATTTTGTAGCAAGAGTAAATTCACCATTAATAGTTGATGCGATACCTAAGAAACCATTATATTTATCATATGCTTTAATTGGGAATTTTAAAGTTTTAGCTAATGTTTTTGGTGATGTGTTTTGATTTTCATGTAAGTTGAAAAACTTATTATATGAACGAATTTTAATATCACCTGTTGTAGAATCAACAAAGAGTCCACGTGCTGTTATTGTTTTATCATTCCATTTTTTCTTTTTAAACGCACTTTCTGTGAAGTTTAATGACATTAAGTTATTATCTAATAATTTTGCTTTAATGTATTTATCGTGAATTAATGTGTTAGTTATTTCGTTTTCCGTATTTTCAATCCAAGTTTTTCTTGTTGAAGGTGAATTTTCAGTTGGTAATTTATAAACTTCATTTTTAAACAGTTTACGATTATGACCTTTTGAATCAATATCAAGAACGACTAAGTTACCACCATACTCAACTACGTCTTCAAGTGATATTGAATGTTTAGTTGAGTTAGTTTTTCTATGTCCATGTACTTGAATGTAATCTTGTGTTTTACCTTTTAGGTAATTTTCTTCCCAAATTTCATCAATTTGATCGTCATAAGTGCCAACACCGAATATTAGCTCCGTACCTGAAATAGTTGTCATTTGTGGTAGACTAGAGATACCACCGTGGTTTACGAAGTATTTGTTACCATGAAATTCAAAAGCATAAGCAAGTCTAAAACGCCTTGTTAATTCACGTACTTTTGATTTTAGTTTTTCTTCATCAACTGTTATTACCTTTACATCTGTATCAATTTCTGTTTTTGAATATTTTTGTGGTTTTAACCATAATGTATTATTTTTATATTTAAGATAAGGTTGTTCAATTATTAATTTTTCATTGTTTTCATCAGTCATAGTCCATACTGGAATTTTAGTATTTTTACCGTTGATTGTATAGCATTTATTATCGGCAATTCCAATTTCAAATTCAGATTTTTCTTTTTGACCTAGAATTTGAGGTAGAGTATGATAAATAAATTCACGTGGTTTTATAGGTGTACCTTTTTTAGATAGTTCCCATGAATCGAGTGACCAATTACGTAAATGTGCGTCATGATTACCTTCGATAAATACAACGTTTGGTTTTTTGTGGATTGATAATATAAAATCAAGTACTTCTTTATTTTGGATACCACGGTCTAGTAAGTCACCTGTGAAGATGTATTTAGTTTTATCGTTTAACTCAGTACCAATAGCTTCTTTTAATACGCTATATGAACCGTGTATATCACCAATAATTTTAATATTATCATACTTATCAGTTAAATCTTCTGTCCAGTAGTTAATAATTTCTGTAATATCATCGATTTTTTTGATAAATGTTTGTGGTTGCGTATGTTTAATTAAAGCATGTGCTCTATGAATTTCCTTATCTGGAATTTGTTTGTGTTTTGGTCGTGTTTTATTACGATGTAGTAATTCATCAAGCTCTACATCAAACTCTTTGTAATATGCTCTGTAACGGTATTTATCTAATAAACCTTTGTATTTTACAAACATATTTTCGTTTGAGTGTGTTGCATCAATAATGGTAAAGTCACCACGTTTCATTCGAGTTTCTAATGCTTCAAAAAGTAAATCCCATGCTTTTTTATCGTTATCTTGTGTAATTTTAAAATTTCCGTCTAAACCTAAAATGGGATTTGAGATTAGGTTTCTAAATAAATCTGCTTCTAATGTATATTGTTCTAATTTATTTTCTTTGATCCATGTAGATTTTCCTGAACCAGGAGCACCTCTAAGTAGTAATAATGTTCTCATTGTGAAGTCCTTTCTGTTTTTTATTTAAATTCAATATTTTTAAATAATATATTTATGAAATCAATATCATTTTACTTTTATTATTTTGATATATGTTTTTTATAAATGTTTAAAAATTCTTTATAATAATCAAAACTTTTTAGTTCAGTTTTATTATTATGAAATACTAAATCTTTTGGTGTATAATAATTTTGTTCATGATTTGTACCAACTAATTTTAATTGTGACATTACAAAATCATTTTGTTTTTCAACTGTATCTAATTCTGGGTGTAGTTGTATAATATTCATAATAGTTTCAAAATGTCTTCCAAATTGAGTTTTATATAATTTGTTAGTTTTTTTATCAACAATATAATTATCAAATGGTGGTATTTCGAAAAATGCTTCTTTTAGGTATTTTTTAAATTCTTCTGTTTTTATAATTTGATCAAATATAATGTCAATATGATTTGCTATGTTAAATTCTTCATCATAATCATGTTCTTTTGCGATTGTTTCCATTATAGTTTCAAGAAATGCGTCAGATACATATTCAGTAGTGTGTTGTACAGCTTTTTGTATGTAATATGTCTTTTTAGTATTTCCAAAATTATTAAGTTCTTTGTTCATATACATATTTAACATTAGTCGTGTTAAATGGAATGGGTTATAATTAAAATATACTTGTTCTGTCATGTTTTTTTCCTTTTGTTATTTAATTTTTTATATTAATTTTTCTAATTGTTCAATAAGTTTATTAATGTGATCGATAATAGTATCTTTATCTATATCTGTTTCTTTTTTAAATAGACCATATAATAGATTATCATCAATATTTTCTGATTTGTCATATATAGGTGTTAGATAATATTCATCAATATCATGTAATGATAGAGTGTTTAATTTAGTATTATATATTAAAGCAATATATTGATTGTTGTTTTCTTGGAATTTATCAATTATTTTATTAACTAATTCTGATTTTTCGTCTAAAAGTTTATTTCTTAATTTTATTGGATTATATTCTTTACAAGTTGCTTTGTTTTTAATTTTTGTGAAACTTTGTTTTTCTTCATCTTTTATAGTCTTTATTAAATCATTTAATAATATATTTTTAAGTTTATAGCGTAACCCGAAAGAACGTGGTTTTATTAATTTTTTGTATTTATCAGTTAATAATACATTAATTTGTAAATCAAATGTATGAAATACATAATTATGAAGATTAAGTTTTAAATAGTTTGTAGCTTTATGGATATCGTCTTCAATGATTAATTTACGAAATTCAATAATTTGTTTATTTCTTTCTTTAATAATAGGTATTTCGTGATCAACTATGTTTAATAATTCAATTATTGAATCAAGTGCCATTCCAGTTAAATCATTCATATATTCTATAAATGTGTATAATTCAACTATTGGTGCAAATTTTAATGTTATAAAATTATTATCTAATTTAGTATCTTTAATAATAACTTCGTATTTATTGTGGTCAATTGTTAATTCATAATTATTTTCTTTGAATTTATTAATTATGTTATTATTAAAATTCGTTTTATTAAGATTGTTATATTTTTCAAATTCAGTAGTTCGTTGTTGTTTTGCTTTTTTTGACATATCTAAATATGTTAATTCATCTTTTTTTAATTTTAATAAATGCATTTTTTTCTCCTATGCTGTTAATTTGTCTAAGGCTTTATTGTAAGTTTCTTCGTCATTTTCAATTAAAATAGCGTATCTATTTGTTTCTTTACAAGCAATTCCTAAATTACATGAACCTGCAAATTGATCTAGTACGATTTCATTGGGTAGGGTGATGTAGTCTAAAAGTTGTTTAAATAACTCAACAGGTTTTTCTGCTTGGTGTGTTGTTTCTTTTTTTGGTGTTTTATTTACATTAAAGCATGTTGGTAGCATTTTTGATGTACCTTTCATATAATTTATGGGTAGTGAGTGTTTATTTAGCTCCTGAGCCACTTCGTATGAAGTTAGACCTTTTACCTCAATATTATTTTCAGTTGCTGTTTTTAGGTTCTTTTTAGCGTCTAATTTTAAACTGCGTGGACTACCTTTTGTGAAGAAAATCATTTGTTCTGTATTTTTAGCTTTACGACCTGTATTTGATACGAAGTCACCTTTTTGCCAGTTTACAGTAGTATAATACTCAAAACCTGACTTTTCAGCCATTTTCTTACAGTTATAGATATAATCAAAATTATTTGAATTTTCTTCGGCAAAGAACTCTACCATAAAAGCACCGTCTTTAAGTACTCTGAATTTTTCATCAAAATCACTTTGTTCGTATAGGAATGAATTATAATCAGCAAATGAACGATTACCACCTTTGTTTGACTTTTTATCTAAATATGGATGGTCTGTAATTAAACAATCAATTGAATTATCGTGAATCTTTGATAAGTCTCGACCGTCACCTTTAATAAGTAGGGTAGAATTATCATTGTTATCAACAAAACGATACACTCCACGAGATACTTTTTCAAAAATTCCCTTATCAATTGCTTCGTAAATTCTAGCACGAATAGAGTGTTTTTTATCAGTTGATGTTACTTTTTCATATGCATCTTGAATTGTAAATGTTTCGTTGTGATCAAGCTTTGTAAATAGTTCTAATTGAATAGATTTTTTAGTCATTTTTGTCTCCTTTAGTAAAAATAGAGTAGTTTAATGACTTACTCAGGTCTTCAGGTTTTATAATAAATTAATCGAAAAATATTATATGATATTTATTAGATATGCGAATAATTCTATGTATTAATCTAGTATAATTACTTATTATGTCTCTAATTTCTTGTTTTTGTGTATATATTTTATCCATATGTTCAATAAAATCATCTATAACTTTAGGGTAGATAGTTTTTGTGATTTTTTTTACTTCTTTATTTTCTAATATATCATAACAATAATTAATATGTTTGGGGAAATCTACATTATCAAATAATAATATGTTATATCCGTTATGTGTTGTACCGTAATGAGTTAATGTATCTAATGTTAAATTGTTATATATTTTTGATTTTTGATTATCTATGTCGGTGATATCTTCATTTAAAAATACCAGACTAGGATGTAATCGTAATAACATCTTTTTTATATTTATGTTTTTTATATCTCCATAGTAATCTATTTCATATTGAATTTCTTTTAAAGTACGTTCTAAGCATAATTTTCTTATACGTATTATTTCTTTTATGTTGCAAGAAGAATTGAATGGTTTTTTTAATTCTGTTGTATAACCACATTTAGTATAAATTTGTCTTAGTAACTGTGCTGTTTCATTTAGTGTTTCACTATATTCAGTAAGCTTATTATTTGCTAATTCTAACTTATTAATTTCTTCTAATGTTTGTTTATAATATTCTATTAATAATTTTTTATCATTTTCTTCAGTTGATAATGAATCATTAATTTGGTTTAGTTTGTCTAAATCGATCATTTTGTCTCCTTTAATAGTCATAATTAAATCGTTTTATTTTTTCTGTATTTGGTCTTTTATAATTAAGTAGTTCTAAAATTACTTGTTTAAAATTATAATTCATATTATGCATGTAGCTTTCAGCAATTACTCTTATTTTTCTGTTTTTTTCATAGACTTTAACCATTGCATCAATACTATAAGTCATTGGTGTAGTAGGGGTAGAGTGAGTTACAATTGCTACATATTTTCCATTACAATTCGTAGTTCTATTTAATGTTAGGCGATAATTGTTTTTGTTAATATTCCAATGATTATCTTTTAATTTTGTATGGAAATATCTGTGTTGTAAATTGTCTAATAGTAATTTTAAAATATCTTTATCAATAGGGTTTTCGATTATTAGTTCAAAGTCTTTTAAATTTATATATGACATTGGTTGTTCTTTCTTATTTGTTATCTTTTTAAGGTTTTTTTTTAACATAATTTTGTGTATTACTTAGACGATTATTTCTGATGATATATTCATATGAATTGATGAATTCTGTTTGAACAACAGGGTCATCATATTTATAAAGTTTGTTACAGAAATTTTTATCTTCTGCCCATAGTTTAGTGTCAATTGTATATTTTTCTTCAAATAATGTAGTTAACATTACTGTTATTAATTCACTTTGCGTAATAGGTGAGTTATAGATATTGTTTTTGTCACTGTTATTAAAAAGATTAGTCCAATTATCTTCCTTAATCTTATCTAATATAGATTTATCAAATTTAGATAATTTTAAGAAATACTCAGCAGTTGCCTTTTTTAATGTTTCAATTTCGTTTTTGTTAAAAAACTTAGTTTTACTTTTTTTTACCAATCTAAGTTCCGCTTTATCCCAAAAACCTAGTGAAATCAATGTTCTTTGACATTTTTTATAAATCTTAGAAAAATTTTTTTTATTATTTTCGATTTGATAGAATGTCATTTGTTTTTCGATAAATTCAGTTAAACTTATTGGGTATATCATAAATTTGTCCTCCGATTTCTTAATATAAGTTATTTTTGTCTCTTGTCTTGTCATTACGATTAAACTAAAGTAGAGTAGTTTAATGACTTACTCAGGTCTTTAAATTATACTAATAATGTTAGTGTAGAGAGTTTTTTGATATTATCATATTCATCAGTTTCATAAATTTCAATAACTGTTTCATTACCATTTACAATAATATTTTTAAAGAAAAGATTACCATATCTTTGATTTTCATATGCTAAATCATTCCAAGATGTTAGCATTAATGTAATAAATTCAATTATTGTTTGATTTTCTTCATTTGTAACGTTTAATATTAATTCGTTTAAGTCTTTAAAGAAATCATATGCTGATTTTTCGAGAATTTCTTCATCTTTATTATTTATTAAATGAATAGTTTTTAAAACTTCTTGTTTAGTTAATTTTGTCATAATTTTACCTCATAATTAGTATTATTTTTATTTTACTCTTAATTTGTTCATATAATCGGTATTATACGAACAATTAGTTTTAGTTGTTATGAAGGGATTTTGAACCCCTATTTTTAAAGTTTAAAGTTATGTTGTTTTTAATTCATCTGCAAAATCAAAGAAAATGTCTTTTGCATGGTCTAGTTCGTAAAGATATCTTCTAGGACTTTTTCCTTGATATGGTATATATAAATCATCGAATAATTCTTCTGGATCAAAATTTTCTATTGTTGTAAAAGTTTTTCTACTTATAGTTTTAAATATATCTTGGATATAATAACTATAGTTTTCGTCTTCGTTATACTCTTTTATATCAACGTCAATAAGAATTGATATAAAACTATCTGATGTTTGTATTTCATAATAAAATGAAGAAATTTTTTCATCTTTTTCTTTTAATTCATCTAGTTCGAAGTATTTTCCGTCATTTGTTCTAAAATATATAGATTCTAAACTTACTTCATAAAAATCTGAAGTTTTTGTTTTTAAGTAATTCTCAATAATTGCACATGTTAATTGGTTAATATTTATTATATTATATTTATTAAGAATTTCATCTGATCCAAAGAACATAATTTCATTAGTTTGTATTTGTTCTTTAATTTTATCAATTGTTTTCATTTATTTCACCTACTTATTTTAAATTTATATGCTATTTATATTTTTTAATCTGTTTTATTTACTGAAATATTCATATAATGATTGATTTGTTATTTCATTATGCGAATCAGTTTCATATACATCAACCCAAGGTTTTTGATTTTGAGTTAATGTAACTAAATCAGTTGATGTATAATTTTCTAATTTATCAACAATAGAGTTTATTAATTTTTTGTGGTCAATTGAAAGCATATTATCATTGTAGTCTACTCTTTTAGTATTCCAAATGTTATTTTTATCATATTCTATATATTGTTTAATATGAGGAATGTGTGTACCTGCGTATCCTTTATATTCTTCATAAGCAATAGGAATTACTGGTCCAAAATCCCAAGCTTCAATTACTGCGTTAAAACAAGGTTTTTTTGTTTCTATTAAAAAATAAACTTGAATAAAATATAATAATTTTTGTAATTTTAAGTTGGATATAATATAATTGTTATTATTACTATAATTAATAATGTATCTGCTTATATCAAGGACATTGTACATGCTATCCCCTCCTCTTTTAAATATATGAATGTGAAAAAAAACATACATTACAATAAAAAACAAAAAACATCACCTATATATCCTAAAAATACATACGCAGTGCTTGCACGTTTTAGTTCCGTAGAATATTAAACGCTAATTTCCTGTAATTATATTTTATCATTATAATATAGTTTTTGCAATGTTTTTATACCTTTTTTTACTCTATTATAAAATTATAGTTATATTCTATTTCTAAATCAAATTCACCTAGATTTGTATAGAATTTCCATTTTTGTGTTTTAACATTAAATAAATAGTTGAATTCTAATTTTGTAAACTCATTTAATGAATTTACTGTTTCTGGTTTAACTTCATTAAAATCCCACCCTTTATCTTTATGGAATGCTATCACTTCATTTGTATCAATAGATTCTAACCACCCTAATTTAATTAATTCTTTTACTTTATCTGTTGTATTAAATTCTTCATATAAAACTTTACCTGTATGTTCAGGATATCCGTCATAGTGTAAGTATGTATATGTTATAACATCGTTTTCAATATATCCTATATTTGCATTTGTTGCCATGTTTCTATTCCTCATTTTCGTTATTTATTAATTGTCTTATTAAATTTAAAAATTCTATATCTTTAATTAGTTTATATTTTTTATTATCAAAAACTGCAATATCCACTTCAAATCCTTGTGATTTTAAATCATCTGTCATTATAAATATTTCATGTAAACATATCAGTGGATTAGTTGTTGATACCTCTCCTAGCACTTCATCATTTTGTGTATTATAAATTAAAATTTTTGGATATTCGCTGAATTCTTTATGAAATTCTTGACTTTGTTTTCTACTTTCCGCAAACTGTATAGCTTTTTCTTCATCTACAAACACATTAGATAATCTAGTATCTTTAACTAAATCAGGAATATCTGAGTGATCTGGATAAACATAATTTAATGTATTTAATTTCAATCTACCGTCATCAATAATTTCATAATATTCACTTGCTAAATATAAATTATCTACTATTTTTACTTTTGGTTTCATTATTGACTTTGTTTGCAAATGATTTTTAGTTATTATTAATTTTTCTACTATATTGTTATCATGTACGATATATAAAATATCATTAATATCAATACTACAATAATCTTTTTTTATAAATTTCATTATTTCACCTCTTAACATTTTTTAAAGGGGTTTTGCACCCCTATTTTTTCTATTTATATATCTATGGTATTGTTACAAATACAAATGGTTTACGAATTAAACGTATTGAATGTATTACATTATCAACGTTATCTATACTACTATCGTATTTTATTATTTTCATATCTTGCAATTTATTTAGTATTTCAAAATAAGATTTTTTACCAAGACTTCGTGTTTTAAGTATTTCATTATTGAGTGTGTATTTAACTAATTTTTCCAGCGTATCAATGTTTGCTCGAATTAAAGAATTCGTAGTTCTAATTGAGAAATTTAGTTCATATATATTAATAGGTTTAGTAACTATTCGTCTTATTTGTATTTTGTTATTATATTTTTCTATTTCATCTTTGAGTTTATTTAATTCTTGTTTTTTATTTTCGATGTCATCGTCGATTTTGTATACTAAGCTATTTGTAATATAACCTCGTCTTAATTTACGTATGGCTCTAGCTTCAATTTGGCGAATACGTTCTCTTCCAACATTTAATAATTTACCAACATTTTCTAATGTTAATTGTTTAATAAATCGCATTTTTATTACATAAATTTCTCTTTCTGTTAAATATTCATTATATATTAGTTCTAAATCTTTAATGATTGTAGGTACAATTTCAATTTCAGTTTTTAATATATTTTGATCAAAAATAGCGTTTAATATATTAATTGGATAATCTGCTTGAGTTAAATTCTCTTTTTTGATAATATTTTGAAGTATTTTTGTTTCAACTTTTTTTATTTCAGTTATTTCTTCAATGTTATCTGTATCAGGTTTGTTAAAATTAATTTTATTGAATTTATTAATATCTTTTATTATATCATAAGTTACAATATTTGTGTTAATTGTTGGTTGTGTGTTTCTACCTAGAAGATAGTCTAAACCTACACCATAAAAATCTGCAAGTTTTATATAGTATGCAATACTTGCGTTTGGAATTTTATTTTTTTCCAATTTAGAATAAAGTTGACGAGTCATATTTGTGGCTTGTGCTATTTGCATAATGGTATACCCTAATGTTTCTCTTAGTTCTTTAAGTCTGTTATTTTGCATAATTTACCTCACTTATTTAAGATATATAGATACTAAATAATAATCAGTTGTTTTATAGTTAACTACTTTATGGATGCTTATATAATAGTCATCTGAACCATTATCGTTATCTTCGTCTTCTAACACATAAAATTCGGCATCTAAATTATTAGTTAAAACAGTTTTATTGTATTTGATAATTTCTTCATGTAAAAAATTTAATAGTTCTTTAGCATGTTTATAATTTATGTTTAGATTGTTAGAATCTAACATCTGTAATAGTTCTGGAAATGATATTTCCCCATTTTTATAATATTCTATTCGTGCGTCAAGATTTTCCTTATCTAATATAACATAGTTATGATTATGTATCATTTTTTACACCTCTTTTAATTTAAATAATTATCTTCATTATAGAGTTCTTGTAAACGTTCTAAAATGTTTAAAACATCATTTGCTGTATATGTTTTCATTTTGTCCTTTTTGTTATGAGCTAAACCATTTAATAGTTCCCTTAGAAACGGTTCTTTTTCAATAGCTATTTGTTTTTGGTATTTATTTTCAATAGCTAAACATTCATCTTTTACTATTTCATTAATTAATGTATTTATTTTATTTAAATTTGTCATTTTTATTCCTTTCTCTTAATTATTTGCTTTTTATTATTTTAGTCCTTTATATATATTTTTAAAATGATTTTTCATGGATAATAGATCAATTGGGTAACCTACCCCTTTAGTGTGATAAACTTCTAAGAAAGGGAGTGTGTTATAACTAATTGCTTCAAGTTCTTCACAGACTTTATCACCGTAAGTTAAATATACAGATTCTAAAACGAACTTTTCATAATTTGTGAATTTAGCTAATTCTTTAATTTTTGTAATGTTATCAAAACCAAATTCTATGTATTCTTCCTCAATTGAAGCGTTCATTGGTCCATGTTCGCTTGTTACAAATACAGGATTTTTTATATTAATTGGTTCTTCAAATACTTGTATCCAACCAACGTAGTAAAAACACAATTGTTGAACTTTATATTTATTCATTGGTTCTTTATTTATAAAATAATTAGCTATATCTGTTATGTTATGCATTTTTTTCACCTCTATTTTTTTGTATAATATCCTTTTGATAAGCTATCTTCAATATATTTGAAAAATGGTGATTTAGTTAATTTTAATTCTTCAAATTTTGTTGCATTATTTATATTGGTAGATATTTCGTTTAATATAGTACTTGTATTATAAATGTCTTTATGTGACATTATTTCTTCTAAAATATTAAATTCGTTTCTAAGGTCTTCTATGAATTTTTCTGTATAAACTTCACCGAATTTATTTTCAATTTTAATTAAAATATATGTTAGAGTTTCAAAAACTTTTTGTTTATCAAATTCAATTGAGTTAATATAACCTTTAAATTTACTTTCTATATTTGTTTGCATGGTATTTGTCCTTTCTTTTAGTTTAATATATAAAAAAAGAGAGTCTTAAAAACTCTCTTTAATGACTTTTGTAAACCTCTTTCAAGGATTACACGCCTGTTGTGGCTCTAATAACTTAAATAATATTTTAACATAATTTCTTTATATTGTCAAATGTTAGTTTGTTTTTTTATATTCTTTTCTTAATTGCATTAAAAGATTTCCTAATGTATTTTTACCTGGATATGTTTTATTATTTTTAATAAGTTCAATCATTTGTGTATTGTTTACACCAGCTCCCCAGAATTTATCATAAGGACTTGTTTCAATTAATTCAGCGTCTTTAGTAAGTTCTAATAATTTTTTTAGTTTAGGGTTATTATTAAATTTAACAGTTAATGCATTTTTCATGATTATTTCTCTGTTATTATCCCAAATTTTTGGGTTAAAGTTTTTTACACGAGAACCTAATTTTTTTGCTTCAGCTCCGTATTTACAGTTTTTAATATTATTTGCTGCACTAGGTTCAAATAACATAGCTTTTTCATAAGCGAATATTTGTTCTACGCAGTTAAATTCTTGATTTTTATAATTAATTTTTGTATTATACATATTACTAAATAGACATTTATAACCAAAAAATAAAATATATCTTTTATTATTATATGTTATTACGTCCATATTTTCCCATTTTTTTATGTTCATAAGTCTTACCACCTTTTTATTGTATATTATATTAAAAATTCTTATCAAACAACCACATAAATGAAAGGGGTTTGGGTGCTAACCCAACTAATTTAAATAATTCGTAGAATTATTTATTTATAAAAATAAGCAGTTTATAGACATGCTTAGGTCTTATTTTTTTTATTTATTTTTTAGGTTCATGTACCTTGATTACAATATTAGTATTTTAACTATTTCTTCGTAGTTTCTATGTTTATATTAGATTATATTTTTTAAACATATACCCAGTCCACGATAATTTATTTTTTGGGTTTATATTTATTATTTGATATTTATTTTGAATATTAATTAAAGCGATACGAGCGGGGTTATTGTCTTCAAACGTGTTTGTTTTTTTTATTAATGCTAAAGCTTCATCAACTTCTTTATTAAAAGTATTAGTATCTGTATATTTTGTTAATTGAAAATCTCTTAAATATTTATATTCAATTTTATTATAATTATAACCTTGTTTTTGTATTTGTGATATATTTTTTGCTTTAATATCATCAATAGATAGTGACCAACTACGCTCTAAATCAATTGAACCTAGTCTTTTAACATTATTTACATGATCAAATATCTTAGCTTTTTTATTTGGTTTATATCGTAATACTCGTGATGCTTGTTGTAGATATAAGATTAAAGAGTTTGTTGGTCTTGCTAAAATTACATTGTTAACATCAGGTACATCAAAACCTTCACTAATAATATTAAAATTGATTAATATTTCAATATTACCTTTACGAAATTCTTTTATAATTTCATTTCGTAAGTTTTTTGGTGTGTTATTTGTTAAATATTTAGCAACAAAACCTGCTTTAGTAAATTCTTTATGATATTTTTTTGAAGCATTATTACTATGTGTAAATAAAATAGCTTGTTCGTGTGGTATATGTTTGTTATAAGTTTCAACAATATCTGCGTAAATGTTTGTTGAATATATGTTATCAAGTTCATCACCTGTGATAAATTCTCCGTAATCGGTATTTAAATATTCACTTTGTATAATTGAATTAATACCATTATTACCAAAGTCAGGGGCAAAGTATTCAAATTCTGAAAGTTTATGTTCTTTAATTAATGCTTTAATTGATAAACCATGGATTATACGTTTATATGTATTCGCTAATGATTTATCATCATTTCTCATTGGTGTTGCTGTAAAGCCAATGATTGTCACATCATTGAAATAATTAATAAAATCTTGATAAGTTTGTGCTTCGGAGTGATGTGCTTCATCTATAATTATATGAGTTGGTTTATACAATAAATCATCACGTATAATTGAATTAATACCTTTGACAGAAGACATAATAGGTATTTCGTGTTTGATATCAAAATCAAATAAACGTTTTTGGATTTGTTCACGAATTTCATGAGTATGTGCAATTATTAATGGTTTTTTATTTAAATTTAATAAACGTTTTACAGTTTCAGCAATCATATAGGTTTTACCTGAACCCGAAGGTGATGAAATAATAGTGTTTTCCTCTATTTTATTAAATAATTCATTTATGATTTTAGTTTGTTCACTACGTAATTTTACCATTTGATTTCCTTTCTTGATATTTATCTATGATTTCTTGAATGTCTAAGGTTGGGTATTTTTTTTTGTAATAATAGTATTTTTTTCTGTTCATATTGTTTTCTTTTAATAATTTGTTCTCAGCTTCAATTTTGTTTTTTTGTGTTATTTTATTTATACGTGTTTTGAATAATTTTTTTAAATATGCTATATCATTATCAGTTAACTTAGTTGGATAATTCATATTAAATAAATTATTAATAATAGGTGCTATTATTGATTGTAGTGTGTTATATGTTTTTATTATATCATCAATTGTATCATTTTCTTTAAATTTTTTTCTATTATAATTAAAATCGTAATAGTCTTTTCCAATTATATTTATAATATTATGTTGTTTTCTTGATGCATTTGCTCTACTTTGTACAAGTTTATTTATATCAATAGATACTTTTTGATTATTTATTGTATTTTCATATATTCCGTATTTTGTTATATATTTAAAATGTTTGTTTTCAATTTTTTTAAATTTAGGAAAATTTAATTTTTTTAAATATTCTTCATGTGTAATATCAAAATATCTTCGAGATAAATTTTCTAAAAAATATTTATTATTATGACTTGTTACACATGGTGTTATAAAGAAACCGTTTCGAATAGTGTATGTTGATTCTCGTGATTTTGGTGATATTGTGTTTATTCTAATAAAGCTTTTCTCATACCATTTAAGTATATCTTCTATTTTGTATTTTTTGTTATTTATAACTATTTCTTGTGGTTTTATATTATATTTATAACAATAATCAAGTGTATTTTTCTGTATGTATATTTTAAAATCTTTGTTTTTATGATTATATAAATAATAAGTATTAATTTCTTTACTTTTATTAACATATAGATTGTATTTTTTTAACCATGAATAGATATCTTTTGTATTTTTAGTTGTAAATGTATTATAATAATCACGTTCATCATAAATTGTAGTATTATATCGTGTATTTGTTGACATATGTGGTAATATTTCATTTATAAAATATGGTGAAAATTGTTCTAAATTACAAGGTAAATTATTCATTCGTAAATAATACACAACAGATGCATATGATTTGTTTTTATTTAGTTTGTTATAAACATAATATCGTATTTCACCTTTTTTATTTCTGTTTTGTTTTATAAAAACATTTGGTATACCTATACAACAACCACTTTGAGTATTAAAATAACTATCATCTAATATTTTTCCGTTTGTACATAGGAATATACCTTCTTCAATTTCATCTAGTATTTTATAATTATTTGGTAAATAATAGTTTAGATCATTAAGTGTTTTTACTGTGTAACCTACAAATTCTAGTTTTTCTTTGATATTTTCAGGTGTTATGTCTATTCGACCAAATTGTTTATTTCCTTTTTTTATGTATAGATAATTACCATAATTATCTGTTTTGAAATTAGGAATATTACTATATATTGAACTCAAATAAATTGTGTTATTTTTTTGATTATAATAAACCATTATTTGTATCCTTTCTTTTTTATTTCATTATTATATGTTTAAAATATGTCTTTATAAACAAATGTTTACTACGATTTTTTGTATTATTATCTTTCGTTTCTCAAAGTTTTTAATACAAATTCATTATTATTAAGAACATCATCATACCATGAAATGTTAAATTGATAGTTGTTGTTATAATTATCAAAATTAACCTCAAAAATTAAATCTTTATATTGATTTTCATTCATATATACTAAATGATTTTTTAGCTCTTGAATTGATGTACATGTTGTTATATTATTTTTATCATTTTTAGTGAAATAGCAAATAGTTGCGTTATCAGGTAATCTAATTTCATTTAATATTGTTATTAGTTTAGTATAGTCATTCATATTAATTTTTTTCCTTTTTATAAATTTATTAATAAATTATAGTTATCATCGTTTAGTAGTGGTGAGTTTCCTTTTTCATTAAATTAAGCAGTTTATAGACATACTTAGGTCTATATATTAATCCATATATCGTTCTTGATTATAGAACTCGTCACGACAAATATAGATTTCACCATTAAAGCCAGTTTCTTCTTCCCATTCATGGAATTTGTCTTTGATATATTCATCATTAAGAGCTTCAAACATTTGTTCTAACGAATAATTGTATAGAATTAGTCCTTTGTATATGTTTAAATCTTCTACGTTCATTGTATCTGTTTTGAAGTTTTCAATTAAATCGTCATTTCCGATATGTTGATCTAAAAATTTATCAAATTTGAATTCTATATCTGTTAAATCAATATTTTCTTTAATCCATTTGTTAATATTATCTGTTATATATTCATCATCAATAATTGACAGTATATTATTTAATGAATAGTGTCTAAGAATTAGCCATTCATATTGATAAAAATGATAATCTTCCATGAATGTTTCAAACATAGCTTTTATTTCTTCATCAGTTACGCTATCTGCCCATTTTTTTACTTCTTCTTCGGTTAAAATTATTGGATTATAACTCATTTTAATTATCTTCTTTCGGTTTTACTTCTAGTTCACCGTCTTTAATTACAATATAATCATTTACATTAACTTTGTTATATTGTTCTTTACTTACAGAGATATGTTTAATTTCACCTGATTTTGTTTTAATTTCTAACATATAAACAGGTGTTTTGCTATCTTTAATGTTCTGTACTAGTTCTTTTTGTTTATCGCTTGCTTGTACGTTATTACGATTACTTGAATGATTAAATAGTGACCACCAAAGATATGTATTTAAAAATGAATTTCCAGAGAAAAATCCACTTGAATGATAGTTACTTCTTAGAGTATCTTGATATCTATCACGATATACGTTATTATTGAAACTGTTTTTGTTTGGGTTATATGTTGATGGTTTTGAAGGAGCTGTTCCGTTAGCTATTTTGTTATTAGTTATATTTGAACTTGGTTTATTTGGGTTTGGTGTGGGTTTACTTAAACTTGCACTGCTAGTTGGTTTACTAGAACTAGACGAACTAGAAGGTTTACTAGAACTTGAACTAGAAGGTTTACTTGAGCTAGTTGATCTACTTACTGAAGAACTTCTTGCAGAACTACTACTTCTAGCACCACTAGAACCACCTTTTGCATCTACAAAACTCGATGTCAGCCCAATAGTTGATAGAGATAAGGCTGATGCTGTAATTATTTTAATTAGTTTTTTGTTCATCTTTCTTCTCCTCACTTACTGTATATTCATCGGTTGATTTTTTAGCAATAACAGTTCCTTCAATATCTTCTTGTTTTGTTGTTTCTTCTTTAATTGTATTTTCTATATTTTCACGGTCTTCCATTGCCTCACAACCCGTTAACATTGTTACTACTGTTAATGGAATTAATGTAATTTTTAATAATTTTTTCATGTTTCGTCCTTTCTATTAAAAAATGGTTTGATGATTTGTTTAGGTCGCTTTTTGAATTAATTTTTAATTTAAATCGCTAAATGAGAAATTAAAAGATTTCTCATAAAACTTGGTATAATTAATTTTTGTTGTTATTGTTATTTATATTTTTAAAGTATACCTCTAAATTCTACTAATTCTATCATTTTATTTTACCTCACTATTTTGTTGGTTTGTATACTCACCTTTTTCAAGTCTTTCGTTTAAATATTCAGCGTAGTAATAGTCAACAAACTTAATATCTTCAAATTTTTCGACATCTTTATTTGATATTGCATAATAATAAAAATCGTTTTCAAAATCTTCAAATGTAAAATTATCTGTATTATCCTTAGTTTTTCTAATTGTTTCTGCTAAGTCTTTAATGAATTTATTATTATAAACTTCACCAAAACGTTGTTTAATTTGTTCTAGAATATACCCAGTAGTATAATAAATTTGTTTATCATTAATTTCTACATCATTAATAGTTCCTATAAATTCTTGTTTAATTTCGTATTTTACCATTTTTTTATTCGTCCTTTTTTATTATATTAATGTTCTTTTTTCAATTTCAAGTTGTTCAAGAATACATGATTTTGAACAATATATATTGCAATTATCATAAGCTAAATCTGTTGAAACGTCTGTGTTACCAATAGCATAATATTCATCACCAGTTTTTAGCCATTTACGACAATAATCGCATTCATAGATGTTATATGAATATTCACCTTTTTTAAGTTTTTCGTTAAATGTAGAATCAACATAAGGTAGCGAGAACTGAATATCTTCAAATTTATTAATTTCTTCGTTTTCAATGTCTTTGCATAATATGTTTTCTGCTTCTGTAAATGAAAATTTATCATTTAAACTTGCTTTTTTTAAGCATGCTTGTAAATCTTCAATAAATTTATCGTTATAACATTCATCAATATCATAATTGATTTTTTCTAACACCTCATATATTATTTTATATATATTTTCATTATCGAATTTTACGTCATTTATGTAGCCTTCGAAGTTTGTTTTTATTTTATATTTTGTCATTTTTTTTCGTCCTTTTTAATTATTTTGGTAAAGTTGTTCTTATATTTTTTGTAACTGCTGAATGATAATTAAAGCGTTCTACTACTTCATATTCAATTAAATATTTTTCATCGTCTTCTCCAATAATTTTGAATATGTCGTTGTCAATTTTTTCATTGTCTTTTCTTAATTGAATATTATTATTACCTTTGTTATCAAATTTTAAGTATTTACCATTTTCATTTATGTAGATAATCAAATCATATTTATTTTTATCAACATTGTTTTTGTATTCTATAACTTTAGCATTTAAAAATTTATCAATTGTTATAGGATAAAATCGATAAATTACTGCAAGAGTTGTAGCAATAATAGTTGTTAAAATTGGTAGCACAAGTACGGTATAATTATAAATATTATCTTCTAATATATCTTGTAGTATTTTATATGATGTATAGAAATTTATAGATGCTATAACAATTAATAACATTATTATAAAATTATTAAGATGTGTTAGATCTGAATATTTTACAATTTTTTCAATTTGTTCTACTATTTCCATTTTTTTTTCACCTTTTTTTATTTAATATCTTTTTTGATTAGATATTCATATAATTTTGTTATTTTAAATAATTTTTCTGTATGTTTATTTTTTAGAAAATTATTAATTTTTGTATATTTATAAGCATCAAAATTTGTTGTTGATTCTATATCATATATAATTTTAATATTATCTTTATTTAACCATTCATTTATTGTAATATCTTATTCCCAATCAAAACAATTCTCACATTCAATATCATAACATAGTCCTTCTTTAGAGTAGTCCTGTTCTAGTAAAAAGTCTAGTGCTTTTTTTACTTTTTCAGGTATTTCTACATATATATGATTTAATGGTAATTGATTTAAATAAGTATTAATTAGTTCTGGATTTTCTAAATCATAGTTTTGTAACACTTTTAGTTCTTCATCTGTGAAAATATCATATTCTTTTACAATTTCAATATCAAAATTTATTTCGTATAATATTCCTGGTAATGATAATCCATTTTCTTGTAATTTTTTTGTGATGCTTTTATAAATTTTTTTGATTGTTCATAATTCACCTGCTATTTTATTTATTTTTTGGTATATTTTTTTTATTTTTTTTGTTCTATTAATTGTATATATTGTTTATTTGCATTTTAATTTAATTTAATCTCTCCATAAATGATCTGTTTCTTGTAAATATATATCCCATGCAAGTTCTTCTTCAATTTCAACTCCGTGTTCATTAATTACTTCTAATGAATAATATGGTACTTTATATTTAGTTGATTTTCTATAAGGGTCGTTCCAAGCTTTTATTTTAGCTTTTTTTAGATATTTTGTTAAAAATTCTTCAGGAGTTTCATTTTCTGTTAAGTATACACCTAAGGTATCCATAATAAAATAACAAGCTGCTTTTTGTCTACCAGTTAAATGTTCAAATCTGTCTTTTTTCATTTTAATTCACCTTTCTTAAAATTTTATATTATTTAAATTTATTTAATTAAATAAATTTTTTAATTTACTATTTTGTTCAAATTTTTCAAGAGTATCTTTTATAGTTTGATTGATGTTAGAAATATTAATTTCTTTTAATGTTATGCTAAATGTTTCTTTTGCATCTTCAATTTCAGTCGTTAAACGCCATTCGTTGTAATTATAATTATCAGTTATTGTTATATCATATTCTAAATTTGGGAATTCATTTATTAATGGTTTTTTATTTAATTTTGGATATTCAATTTCCCAATTATAACGAAGTTCAATTGTTACTTCATTTTTATTTTGATAATTATTTATATTAATATTTACTTTTGTATATGTTGTTGTATTTGTTATTTGTGTTTCTTTTCTGAATTCTAATTCATATGCTGTATCGTAGTTATATAAACGGTAATCATTTAAATTAAATATCGTATTTCTTACTCTTAATAATTTAATAAACAATTCACGTTTTTTTGTAGCGGGACAACATGTGTTTTTAAGAAAATCCTTTAAATCTTCTATGCTTCCGTATGTTTTTTTATATATAATTTTGTTTTTATTATTTTCATTAGTAACTGTTATAATAAAGTTTTCTAAATCACATTGCATCAAAAGATTATATTCTTGTAAATGATGATAGTTAAATTTTTCACATATTATGTTAATATCCTTTTTTAATTTGTTATTTTTATTTATTGTTTCTAATTCTTTTTCTAATTCTTTTTCTTCTTTTATTGTTTTATTTATTTCTTTTAATTGTTTTTCTAATTCTTCTTTAGTAGAATATAATTTTTTTAAATTGTTATTTGTTGTCATTTTTATTTACCTACTTTCATTATTTTTATTTATTTGTTCAATAGTTTTACATAGTTCATCTATACCCCACACAAATGTGATTATACTAAATAGCCATAGCATAAATGTTGCAGGATTAATTGAATATAATGTTATTTGTATTTTAAATACTTTTAATATTATCGCTATTATAAGTATGGGTATGAATATATATATTAATTTTAATAATCTATTTTGGGAATTTTGCTCTTTCATTTTGTCCTCCATATTCGTTTTTTTTTATTTTTTTGTTAGACTATCATTTAATTCATTTACAAATTTATTAAATGAAATATTTTTATTTGTTAATAAACTATTTTCATAATTTTGTAATGAATTATCATTGTAGTCGTAATCATTTCTTTGAGTTATTTTGTATTCATATTCATAATTTTCTTCATCAACAATAATTGCTTCCCAGTAATCTTTTTTATGAAGTATTAAACATTCTTGTTCATTTTCATAACTTATTGTATATTTATCAATTATTTGAGTAAATGTGAAATTATGTTTATTTAATAAATCTTTTAATTTAACTAATTTATTAATATCTTTTGTCAATAAGAATAGCGACAAATTTATTAACATTTCTTTATATTTGTCTATAGGAATATTTAGTTCGCAATATTCGTAATCAATATATTGTTCAGGTGTTATTTTTAAGTATTTTGCTATTTCATTTGGTGTTAGTGCTAACATTATTCGCATATCCATTATTTGTTCTGAATATTTGAACTCTTCGCTTTCTAGTTTTTCATTTATTTCTGGATTTGATTTAAATGAATCATATAACATACTTTATGTCTCCTTTAGTGAAAATTAAGTAGTTTATTGACTTACTTAGGTCTTTATTTTTATTAATCATTTAATAAGTCATTAATAATTAATGAAAATTTTGTTAAACTGTCTTTAATTTTTGTTGTTAATTCTTTATTATTGGTATTATTTAAATTACAATCATTATGATAAAATGGGTAATAAGAAAATCTATCTAAGTAATCTGTAGTTGTTAAATATAATTCTTTATTGTATGTTATACCAATAGCTACTATATTTTCTGTATTATTTGTATCATTTAAATCTTCAATAATAATTGGTATTTCATTATTTAATTTATTTGTTAGTTTTTTTGAAATAATTTTTAAATGATGCACTGTTTTTTTGAAACTTTTTATAAGTATATTTTTTAAATCTTCATCATTATTTGGTATTTGTTCTATATTTCCATGTTTAATAGTTATACCTAAAGAATTATCAAATTCATCACCTACTTCGAATTTATTAGTATTTATATCATAATAAATGTGACAATAATCTTCTGCGAAATTTTTTAATTTTGTTATTATTTCGTTTAGTTGTAATTCAAATTGTTTTTGAAATTTCATTTTTTATCCTTTCTATTATATATATTATTATCCTTTAGATTTAATAAAAAACCCCTTTAAAATTAAAGGGGTTTGGGGTAACCCAACTAAATAAAATAATTCGTAGAATTATTTATAAAAATCACTTGACTTGTTTAAATATTAATGATATAATATTTCTATATTCAAGTCGGTGAAGATGGATTAATCAACCTGCCGACCATTTTTCCGTACTAAATCGCTCGTTGTAACTTTTTGGGATACTGGATTGTTATAGCGGTACGCATTAGTGATAATGTAGTTGAATAAAGTAAGTAGTCAACACTTTAAAGACGTTGGAGAGATGACGGAAGTTGCTTTGATGTAAAGTACGATTAGGTATGAGTGATGATAATAGATGGTAGTCAAAAGCTACATGAATCCTATAGACCTATTGCGTGAGAAACAATAGTTAGGTAGGAAATCTCAAAATAAGTCACCACCAAGTGATAGCATAGGAAATGATGCTATTTCATACGTTTCGGTACGAGTAGTCTAAATCTTGGTTTACAAGAATATTCTTAATTATTTACTAGAAGAAAATAATCTGAATGATAGGTGAAAGTTAGTGCTGCTAGTGTAACTCGGATCTTGAAATGTGATAGAAGCTATTAGGTCGCTCCTTTTAGTTCAGACTATTATAATCTGTGACTGAACAACATCAATACCAATGGAAGTAGAACGAAAGTTCGGATATAATTTTTTAAAAGATTGGATTTTTCCAATCTTTTTTTATTGCTCAAATATAATTTTTTTAACTTCATCTACTATTTTTGATGGTATTGTTTGATATTCACAATAGATTTGTGATATTTCGTTAAAGGGTAATGTTCCTATATAATTTGCTATATCTGTTGATATATCGTAGATATATTCATTAAATGTATCTTCAGACATCTTATTTATATTGCTTATATTTAGGTTATTAATATAATCTAGTGTTTCTTTTAATGTCTCATTATCGAATTTATTAAACATTTGTTCTGCTAGTTTAATAATTGAGTTTTTTGATAAATCGTACTCTACTTTTATAAGAGATAATATTGTTGGATTATCTAATATATTATGACTAGAAAAGCTAATAATGTGTTGATAATTATTTTTTAAATCTTTTAATATTTCATTAAATAATCTAATAACGTATTGTATATCATAATGACTTTTTTTAGTTAAATTTGATGTTTGAATATATGTATTTTTGTCAATATTAAATAATTCTATATCTTCATCATCAATTGGTTTTGTATAAAATTTATTCATTTTTTTTATCTCCTGTTATTTAATTTAATGTAGATATTTTTAATTTTCAATGTCAAATGGATAAGTTACATGAATTACTACGGTTGTTTTTGGTTGAATTTCAATATCATAATATCTTCGTTGTTTAGCAATTTCACGTCCTATTTGTGCATAGTTTATATTGTTATCAGGTATTAAACCAGTGAAATTTTCATCAATTATTATATTTTTTTGTTGATAAAATAAATTTGATTGATATTCATATATTCCGTAGTCTTCATAAGTTGGGAAAATATATATTTTATTTTTAGACCAAAGATTATTAGTATTATATTTTTCCGCTAACGTATCTGCAAGATGTGGATAGAAATTTTTTAATTCTTTATAGTTATTAACTATTGTATAGTCTGCGAATATTTTTTTTGTTTTAAATTTCATTATGAATAATTCCTTTTTTTTAGTCTAAAAGAATTAATATATCAAATTGTTCTTCAATAACAAAACCTACTGAACTAATAATTGTTATTAGACAATTTTTATTATTATTTGATTTTCTAGTATATTCATCAATCTCGTAATTTAATAATATTAATTCTTCATCTATTCCTGTTTCTATTTGCCATTTATTGAATTCTTGTATTTCGTCAATTATATATTTTTTTAATGATTTATAATCGTTATAACTTAAAGAAATAACTGCATTTTCTAATTGTCCTAAAAGGGAATGTAGTCCGAATTCACCATTTTGTCTTTGTTTTAATATTGTATCAATATCATTTTGTTAAATAATTTACGATTCATATTTTTGTTTCCTTTTTAAAATTTTTATGGTAATACTTTATGATAAAATTCATTTGAATAATCTGCTTGTTCATATGCTTCTTTTAATTGATAGTATAATTCAAGTTCGTTATCTCGAATGTATTTGTTGTAATTATAAACTAACCATTTTTTTTGTTTATCTGTCATTTTATATTTTTGTTGCAATCTTTTAGCGATTGAATATATTGGAAAATTTATATTCCAATTATCGAATTTATTATTAAATTTTGAATTAACAATGTTATCAATAATAAATTTATTACTGTCTCGTACACTTAATAAAAACGGTGAATCAAATTGTTCAATGTATTCTAAATGAGCGTACATCATTCCGTCAAGTTCTGCGTAATAACTTTCCATTAAGTTTTTCTCCTTTTTTTAAATTTATTTTTGTATATTTTGAATTTATATATTTTTAGTTTTTAACGATATATTTCATCAGGGAATCTATCAGAATAATAAATTGCTCGTTTATTTGGATTACCCCAACCTGCTTTTAATTTAGCTTTTGCTAGGTATTTTGTTAAGAACTGTTCTGGTGTTTCGTTTTTCTTTAAATATACATTTAAAGTGTTCATAATAAAGTAACAAGCATCTTTTTGACGCTCAGTTAGATGTTTAAACCTATTTTGTTCATTGTGAAATTTATATATTATGTATATTCTTTTAATTTCTTGTAAAAATTCTAACATTTTTTGTTTCCTTTCATTAAAAAAAAGCAGTTTAATGACTTACTTAGGTCTTGTTTAAATTAATTTTCCCATAAATCATTGGTTCTTTGTATATATAATTCCATTTGAGCTTCTTCTTTAATTTCAATACCGTGTTCATTGATTATTTCTAATGAATAAATTGGTGCTGAATATCTTTTTGATTTTCGATAAGGATTATTCCAAGCTTTCTACATATATACATATGTGCACTTACAATCATATTACTATTAATTGATGGATAAGGGATTTTCATTCTTATTTCATCTTTGGAATTAATCAATTACAAGTCTCCCTTCTTCATCTAATTCAACAAACACTGGATTATAAATATCACTGTTTTCCGAAAGAATAAGTAAGGTATCTGAGTGTTCTTCTGTAAGCTTTTCAGCATTTTCTTTTGAAAATACAAAGTATTTTTTATCCATATTTATAATTTTAGAATTTTCTATTAATTGCATAGGATACATGTCAGATAACTTCTGCATCAATTCTTTATCATAAGAATTAAAATCTGATTCTTCTAATCTAACTTGTTTCTCTCCAGACATAATTCTGTCTTCTTTAGATTTCCAGATATTCATTAAATGCGTAAAATCTGATAATTCCTTTTCTGTCATTGTTCCTACTATAAAAGAACATATTTTAGCTCTTTCTTCATTAATACTTTCTTTGTTAGTTTGGTAAGCCTTTTGGGATTTTAATTTAAATTGATCACTTTCCTTTGTATAATCGCTCCAAACATTACTAAATACGAGACCATTCTTGTATCCTGTTAAATAATTAAACTCAGCTTGTTCTCCTGCAATTTTTGTTAGTACTTCATAAAAGAATAAGAATTTCTGTAATTTTAAAGAATTATTATATGATACATTATCGTTTTCTTTCAACCAACCACTTAAAGAAAGTTTTCTTTTACTTGAATTAATCATTGATTCCTCCTATATTTTCAATAACTCGTTTTTTAATATAGCATCTGTTTTTTTTATTTTAATTTATCTTTTTAATTATTTTGATAAACTTACATTTTCAGTTCTTACTGTATCAGAAAATAAACCTCTATCTACTACTTCTAATTCTAGTAAATATTCTTTATCGTTTTCTGCAAGAATTTTAAAAATGTCTTTATCTATTTTTTTATCGTTATATCTTAACATTATATTCTTATCACCTTTGTTATCAAATTTTAAATATTTTTGATTATTATTTGTTACAACAGATAATTCATATTTGTTTTTATCAACATTTGTTTCATAACGAGTTTCAGTGGTATCTGCTAAAAACGAATCTAAAAGTGTTGGTTTATATGTTCCAATTGCTGCCATTATTAGACCTGCTAATAGTCCTGTAAGCCATAATTCTATTACACTTTGTGATTTACGTTGTATTAGTCTCTGCCCAAGTGTTATAAAACAAAAGATTGCTAAACATATTCCTGATAGAATTAATGTATTTTTTGCAGATGATTCTGAAAATTTTACTAATGTTTGAATTTTTTCTACTATTTCCATTGTATATCCTTTCTATTTTTTATTTTACCAACCATAATTGGTCGCAATAATTTTACCAGTTTTGCTTTCAAAATATAATGAATTATCCCAAGATTCTTTTAATGCATTACCAAATTCAGTCATATCAATATAATCAAATGGATCTGGTGCACCGTTGCAGTCAGTATCATTAAATTTATCAGCGTACCAGCCTTCAGTTAATTCATATCTTGCAAAATCTTCTATATTATTATATATGAATAATTGTTCATTTACCCAGTCACCCATATCAAAATTTTGTAATAATTCTGTTGATAATTTTGGATATGATTTTTCTAATTGTTTTAAGTTATCAAATATTTTGTAAGTCATTGTGATTTCCTTTCAATAAAATAAGCAGTTTTATGACTTGCTTAGGTCTTTTGTAAATAAATTTTTAAAATAAACAGCTAAATTCAGATTTTACCACCATGCGAAAAAAAATGTGTCATCTGACCAGTTGTCTATGAAATCTTTTGATAGACCATAATCTTCTACTAATTCGTGAATTAAATCTTCGTTATGACAGTAATGACAATTTTCAGGAAGTGGTGCACCGTCTTCTAACCAACCACGATGGTATGCAATTTCTTCTCCCAACCATGCTAGACATTTATCGACTTTCTTAATTGTATATTCATCGTCATGTGTTATGAATAATTTTATTTTCAAATCACCGTCTTTAAACGTTCTAATTGTTTTATTGCTATCTGAATATTCACTATATAAAATAGGTTGCCAATATTCAGTATATTTATCATATTTATCAGGGTATTTATTTTTAAATTCTTCAAATATTTCTTCATAGTTCGGATAACTATGGTCAACTAAGATTTCTTCACAGTATTTCATCATTGAATATGGTATTTGATTGTTTTCTAGTTCGTCTAGTTTAACATATGAAGCATCGATTTCGTCTGGTTGGTATACTTTCTTTTTGTCAAGTTTTGGTTTTGAAATTTTATATAGGTACATGTCTAAGCCCATTTTTTTTAACTCCTTACTTTTTTAATTCTACTTTTCCTATTGGTTCATTTGTTTTATATTCGATATATGTTTTAGGGATATTGTTACGACAAATTTCTAGTATATCTTTTTGATAATCTAAAATTAATTCATTAATTGTATATGTGATATTTACTTTTTTAATTGAGTTTAAATCTGGATATTTTTTTAGTAATTCAATTGCTGATGTGTTTTCTGCATTAAGTTCTTCTGATATTGATGTTTCATAATTTGTACGTAAATTAATTGTTTTATTATGTTTTGCTGCTTTTATTATTGTTTCTTTGTCATATAATTCTGTAATATTTTCATGAATTGTAATTACTTTATAATCTTTTAATAATAATATAATACTTTTAGCTATTTTATTTTTATTATGATTTATAACAAAAACTATTGCACATAAAATTGTTATAAGAATAAAGTTTCCTAGTGCCCATATTGTTTGATTAGATACTAAAAATATAAGATTAGTTATTATAAAAAGAAGTATTAACATACATAAGATAGATATGTCTTTATCTAGTTTTTTGTATTGTTTTAAATAACTTATTAAATTGTTTTTTTCTTCTGTTGTCATTTTCATTATTCTTTAAGGTTAAACTTATTTAATATTATAATAAGTAACTTTTCCTTTCTTTATTATTTAATTATATCTAGTTGTATTAATGTTAATTTAATAAAAGTTCTTGATAATTCTAATGAGTCTCGCATATAATTAAGAAAATAATCAACATCAATATCTTCATAATTATTTAATTTATATGTAGTTTTATATTTGTCTAAATATAATTCAATTAATTTATTAGGTAATATTAATTTACTAGTAAGGTAATTGATAGCTCTACTTGTTATGTTATTTAATTTAGTATCGTATCCTAATATAACTCTACAAATATCAAAAGCTTGATCATATCTATTTTGACTAGTATCTAAACTAACAGAATAATATTCTGCAAGTTTTTCTAATGGAATTTTATAATCATTATTTAACTCTAGTTCAAGGAAATCTTGGTTTTTTATATATTTCAGTACAACAGGATTGTATTCGTATAATTCTTTAATTTTCATTTTTAATATTTTCCTATCTCTTATGGTATTTGTTTTGTATATTTTTTTATTACTAGAATAAACAATTTTGTAGTTGTGTTGTAATGTTTATTTTTGTTTTTTAATAGAAAATACTGTTTTTAAGTATTACATGGAATCTGTTACTGTTTCTGTAACTTTCATTAAAATGTGAATAATTGAAACGTATATAATTGATAATTGGTATATTATTTTTTTTCAATATTTCTTTTAATTTGTTAAAGTCAATATCATCTCGTGCATCATCATAACGATATTCCCAAAACCCTTTTTCATCTAATTTATCATATTTTTCATTAGATCTAGTACTTTCTAATATATAGCGATTTGTTTTTTTTAAAATATCTTCATATTGTTTATATTTATTATAGTCAACTATAAATTTATGAAAATTTAAAACGATATTTAATTCATTAAATTGTTTTTTATCATAAAATATGTTTCTAGAATTCCCGAAATGTTTTTTTAATTTATTTTTAAGATTTTTAAAATGTTCAATGTTTTTCATTATTACTTCTTTTTTTTGTGGTGGTAATTTTGGATATAGTTTTTTTATATTATTAATTGAAGTATATGTATAAATATTTAGCGGAAGTCCGACTACCAATAATATGGTTAAAAACTGAGTAAAAGTACCGTAAACTAAATATAATAATGGTAGAGTTATAACTGAATATACTGTTCCCCAGAATTTTGTGTTTGTATATTTTTTTAAATAATTTGGTTTATGCCTTTTAAATGTTACATGTTTTAATGTTTTTGTGTGAATTAGTAATAATGCATTTGTTAATAAAATAAATGTAACAAAAACTAATTGTTTAATTGTATTAATATTTTCTACAAAAATATAATGAATTGTATCAAGAGTAAAGTTAAGCGTTGAATTAATCATATTAACAATTGTTGCAAAATGCATTATTGTTACTAATATCATTATAATAGTAAGGATAGAATATGTTAGAATTTTTTTATTTGTTTTAGTTAGTTCTTTTATTTCTTCATATTCTTCTTCAGTTGGTTTTGTATAAAGGTTTTCTTTAGTCATTCTGTTTCCTTTCAATAAAAAAAAGTATTTTTAAGATATGCTTAGGTCTGTTGTAGATAATTTTTAGTTTAATCTACTTTTTCAAAAATATCTTGAATGATTTCAATAAAATAAGTATTTAAGGTGTTTGTTGTGATAAATCTTTTATATTCTAATCTAATATCATCAAAAGTTAAATTGTCCATTTTTTCTGTAATATCATCTACGAATGATTGATAAAATTCTTTTTGTTCTTTTTTATTTGATTTTAATATTGTATCAATATGATTAATATTAATTTTTTCAATTAGATTTAATGCTTTTTTTAATTCATTATCACTTGTTATTGTTAGAAGTTCTTTAATATATAATTTAATTGCTTGTATCTCAAGTTCGTATAGTATTGTATCTAATATATTTAATGTGATTGATTTGTTTTTTAAGTTTTCAGTTTGTTTTATTAATTTTTGATGATATTCATGTGTTATTGTATCAATTACATTATATGTGAATGTTATTAAATTAATAACATTATTATAACTTTCTTGTGATAATAAAGCTTGTTGAATATAGCTTTCAGGTAGAATATTATAATAAGTTAATGTCTTTTCGTCTAACGGTTTTGTTTTTAAATTATATTCCATAAATGCCCTTTCCAAAAAAAATAAGCCTTTTTGAGACATGCTTAGGTCATTATATTAATAAATTATTTGATCGCTTCTTTTAACGATTTACCTGCTTTGAATACAGGAGATGTTCTACCTTGAATTTTAATAACTTCATTAGTTTGAGGGTTACGTCCTTTACGTGCTGAACGTTCTACTGTTTTAAATTTACCAAATCCAATTAAATTAATTGATTCTCCACGTACTAATGTTTCTGTAACAGTTTCTGTGAATGCTGTTAGGAATTTTTCTGCATCACTAACTTTTAATCCTGTTTTTTGTGCAAGTTCTTTTACTAATTCTTTTTTCTTCATGTTTTTTAAAATCTCACTTTCATTTGTTTTTATTGTTATATAAGTATTTTAGCATGTTTAAATAACCTTGTCAATAAGAAATTGTGATTTTTTTAAAGAAAATGTTTATTTTTAGCTATTTTCGTCATTTTGTTCTTTAATTTTATCTATATATTTAGTACTATCGAGTTGTTAATCCTAATGTGTATCTATTTTAATATTTCTCGTGGACAAACTGGACAATTTGTGGACAAATTAAAAATACAAGAATCCTTGATACAACTGCGATTGGACATATTGGACACTTTGG
>ERZ773180.120-NODE-120-length-55967-cov-5.558002_pt1 | contig 55967 bp, 79 predicted proteins | sample MGYA00511080_ERZ773180 | MGnify/ENA primary metagenome ERZ773180 (study PRJEB29015, sample SAMEA2738175) | human oral metagenome | biome: human oral; feature: human-associated habitat; material: saliva | place: China | collected 2178 ... | reverse complement strand
ACTTTTAAGTTTGATAAAGAATATTTGGACATTATAAAATCAGGAGGTAAGTGGACAGCTGGAAGTGATACTCGCATATTTTGTAAAAAGTATGGTGATTATATAACATACATAATGCAAGATGAAAATCCAGATAAAAATGCAACCATTGTAATGGATACATCTATCAATGACTTAAGAAAATATAATTTATGTGTAAAGGGTTCAGATAAGTATAATGAATGGATAGAAAATAAAAAGAAAACCTATGTTGGAACAACTATTGATGGTGATAAAAAATTATTAATAAAATCATGTGAAGCATGTGGCATAACTGCCGATTATCGTAAAATTATTTATGTGACATTACCATCTGGGGATAAAAGTTATTTGTGTACAAAGCATGCCGCTCAAGTTGACAAATATGGTAAAGTTATGGATAATAATTAGAGGATAGTGCATGACCCTAATGAGATAAGAGTATATGATGACTATTGCGAAATAGATACATATGACCAATTTGGAAATGTAACCTGTACATTTAAGTTTAGTCCATGCGACATTGAAATAGCAAAGTCTCGTAAGTGGCAGTTATCAATGAAGGATAAAGGTGTTAAGCCTTATTTAAATAATAAAGATTCAGATTATTTTCATAGAGTTATTTTAAAAGATAAATTACAACCGGGTTTAGAAGTAGACCATATAAATGGGGATTCAGCTGATAATAGAAGAGAAAATCTAAGAATTATACAGAAACATGAAAATCAACAAAATATGAAAATTGCCAGAAATAATACAACTGGGTTTACTGGTGTTTATGAAAGGAAAGATATAAACATGTGGAAATCAGAGTTTCAATATATGACTTGTTTGACAACTTCAACTTCCTATCTATATAAGGAAATGGCTATATACTATCGTTATATGTTAGAGTTACATTTTAAGAAGAATTTAAGAAATAGTGATAATGACGAAGCTATAAAAGAAGCAATATCTACGTTAACTGCAGAAGAGAAAAACATAGTAGATAAGGACATTAATTTTTCTATTAATGAAATTAATCAACAATTAAAAAAGAAAAACACAAAATAGTATGAATTATCATAATATTAGAAAATATGACATTGCAAATGGAAAGCATTTGAGAACTACAATATTTTTTACAGGTTGTAGATTCCATTGTCCAGATTGTTTTAATAGAGAAATATGGGATTTTAATTCTGGAAAACCATTTGATGAAGAAGCAAAGAAAGAATTATTTGCACTTTGCGCAGATCCTCATTGTGCAGGTTTAAGTGTATTAGGAGGTGAACCTATGCAACAGGGTATGGAGTTATATGATTTATTAGTAGAATTTCATAAGTTATTTCCAGAAAAGGATGTTTGGTTATGGACTGGATATTATTTAAATGAATTAAATGAAGACCAGATGAAGATTGCATTACAATGCGATTATGTAGTAGATGGTAGGTTTCAAAAGGAATTACATGGAACTAAAAAATTATTATTTAGAGGTTCTGAAAATCAAACTATATGGCATAATGTAAATGGTGAATTTATAAAAGACCCTATGAATGACCAGGCTTAAATATATAAAATAACTTACTTAATTATATATGGGAAATGAAATTAAAGAAAATGCTACTAATATAGAAGAAATAACTAAAAATTCTGAAAAAGAAGTAGAAGAAGTTAAAGAAAATCCCCTGCTAAAAGATGGCTATATTGAAGGTCCTCGTGAAATAAAGAAGATGAAATTTGTAAAAATAGAAGAAGAGAAAGTAAATGTTTGATTTTAATACAATATTGGATAATGTTCAAAATGAAATATCTTCAAACATTAATAAGGATATATTCATTTATATATTTAGGTCTTGTTTAGTAAATATAGACCTTAATAAAGGTGAAGTAACTTCATGTTTGACATATCCATTAGATGATTATGAACATCATATATATTGGGAAGATGACTATAATGTATACTTTTATAATTTGGATAAGAACCATATTTCAGATTCATTAGATACATTATATAGATATAAGTTTGTATTTGATAAAGATTATAAAACAGTTTCAATTATAAATAATAAATCAATATATGATGAAATTCCATATATAATAGATGAACCTATTTATAGGTTCATAAACACATCACCTATTCCTATTAAATCATATAAGATAAATTCATTAAAATCATTTACATCGAATGCTCCTGTAATATTTCCAAATAATTATATTATTCCATTTAATATATATGAAAGCAATAGAACTTTTTATTTTAATGTTGCTCCATTAAATGAGAATAATGTTTTATCTTTTTTAACTTATTGTAATACCCATAAATTTGAGAGAACCTTTATAGATAATTTTCCAACTGAATTATCACCTATAGGGATGGGGTTTAATTATAAAACTAAAGGAAGCTCCAATTATTTCTTAATAAGAAATATGTTTGATAATGATGAAGATTTCCTTAAAATACTTAATATCTATACAAAATACGGATATTCTATAACAGATGAGTATCTTAATATCTATGATAGATATGTAGAATATAATAGTTTACCATTTGATGTTGAAAAAAAGAATGAAGAACTAAAACTTAAATATCAAGATATACTACATAAAAATGTCTTATATTTTACGGATAATACATTAGAACATTTAAATTCTATTCTTAAAGTATATAATAGTTTAAAAGAAATTAATACTTCTCGGATAGAAAAGAACCTATTTAATAATAAAACTATTATTAAAATATCAAAAGAAAATTCATTTAATTATACATATCTAAAAAATATTTTTAACACTTATTATAAAAAGAATATTTATGAAGTTGACGTTAATGATTTTATATATTCATTAATATTAATGTTAGTTCAACAACAAATAATTGTTAACAAATTAATTCCTATTAGATATTATACTAATTATGAAAAGTTTGCTATTGGAACTTCTTATCACACTAATTATAGAACGGTTTATAATAAAATTTCATTTAATACAGCATTTGATATATTCATAAAACACCCTAATGATTTATGTATAATTTTTAATTATGTAAAAAATGCAATGATATTTTTAAATGATGATAACATAGTAAAAACTATAATACCATTATCAATTTTTGAACCATCTGCACATGCACCATTATATATAGAATTATTTAAATATATAAATAATCATATAAAAACACAAAATATTCCAGATTATGATAATTCGTTATTTAATAATACAACGTTGAATAGTACGGTTAATAACATGATAGAATATGCATATAAAAAAGCAATTAAAAATGGGCTACTTCAAAAATAAAGAAGTGACCCATTTATTTTTAGACATTTATAGTAAATTACTTTATAATTTAAATAAGATAAATTAAAATATAAACATGCAACAACAATTATTCACAGAATTATTTAGACCTAAAACATTAGAACAAACTATACTTGTACCTCGTGTAATGAATGAGTTAAAGAAAGGACTTGTCGATAATATATTATTATATGGTTCACCTGGTATTGGTAAAACGTGTTGTACTCGAATATTGGCTAATACTGGCACAGATCCTTTATTCATTAATGCATCACTTGATAATGGTATTGGAATTATTAGAGATAAAGTAATTTCATATGGAACTCATACTACTTTATTCGGAGGTGAAGAACAAATGAAAGTAATTGTATTAGAAGAGTGTGATAATTTAACTAATGATGCATGGGATTCATTAAGAGCTACTATTGAACAATTCCATTCTCATGTAAGATTTATTGCAAATTGTAATTATATAGAGAAAATTCCAGACCCTATTAAATCTCGTTTTAATTGTGTATGTTTGGATCCTATTAATAATGAGGAAGAAACATATTTAAAGAATGCTTATATTGTTAGATTAAAGCAGATTTTAAATGCTATACATATTTCATATACAGATGAAATATTATTACAGTTTGTAAATAGTTCATTTCCAGATTTCAGAACTTTAACTAAGAAGGTACAACAAATGTATACTAAGGGTGAGACTACTATGACTGCCGAAGCCCTTGGTGCTGTATTTGATTGTGCAGATTTATTTAATATTATATTAACACCAGGAAACACATGGGATAATTATAAAAAGATGGTTGGGGAATGGAGTACTCGTGCATCTGAAGCTATATTACAGATTGGTAAGCAATTTCCTGATTACATTATGAATGTATGTCCAGATAAGGTTGCAAAGATTCCTATGATTATGATTTCAATAGGAGAAGCAAGTGTACAGGTTAATACATCTATTGATAAATTTATTACATTACTTGCATTGGTTTATAAATTGCAACAAATTTGTAATTCTTGATAAATAAAAAAATAAACGTGTTTCTATACAATATATTGTATAGCGGATTGATTAGTAATATATGAATTCTTATTATTAGAGAAAATTTCCATATGAATTATCAGAAGATAGATTATCATTATTAAATGATAATGATCGTGCTATATATGAATATGAGCATTCTATATTTTTTGATGAAACCTTTATAAATGATACATATAATACATTTCAACAATAGTTAAATGAATATAATACTTATTATACTAATACTATTAATAGTGATGATGACTATAAAAATATTACATCAGAAGAAAAATAGGAATTAGTTGAATAGTTAATAAAATCAGATATTCAATTATTGTATAAAGAAGCAGAAATTATAACATTACCTTTATTAGAGTAGGTTTTAACTAAAGATGAATATAATCAGCTTAAAGAACAAACTTTAAGTAATATGAATTCTTTTATACATCATATATTAAATGAAGGTACAGCACCAGGAAAATCTATGGATTATTGGTTACCTGATGGTTGGTTTGGATGGATAGGTAGATTAGGATTTGGTTTATTATCTACTGGACTTACAGGTATAGTAGCATTATTTATGTCAGGTAGAGATAAAATGGCTGCAGCTTAGTTACAAAAATATATGAATAAAATTGTAGAACTTATAGATATGGGTTTATACAAAAAGAAAAGTATATTTTCATGGTTCTCAAATAAATTGGGTAAATGGAGTGGAGACCAAAGTAGAGCATGTTTTAGGAATGTACAAGAAATAGTAGAACGACAATTATGTACTAATACTATTATTGCAGGTAAAGCTATTGGTTTATTAGGAAATGATGCTATATCAGATGTAAAAACTGGTAATATCTATAGTGGTGGTTTGGCAATGTTTAATGATAAGATTGCAAATAAAATTGATGAGTTTATTATTTGAAAACTATGGTAAAAGTTAAGATAAAGAATATAAAATAGAATAATATATTACAACCTATTGTAGAAGAAACGAATACTAATACTTCTACAAATGAACCTGTATAGAATGGTATTAAATCATAGTTTTCTTTATAGGAAGAAGTGCTCAAAGATTTAACTTCTAATATAACATAGAATTTTGAAAGTTCTAATACATTAATTAAAATTAAATTAACTAAAAAATTCCAGGATATTATTCGATTTCCTGATGCACCTGCTATGTTAGATGCATTAATGGTAGCAGCACAATTTCCTCCTAAATTTTTTAATGTACATAAAGCCATTGCAGCAAATCCAATGGAGATGATATAGAAGTCTCCGGATTTTGCATTTAAAGCATTTACAAATACAGAATGGAATATTACACCAGAATATAATAAAGATGGTTCTGTTAAAGTAACTTCTAATTAGAATGAATCATATAATCCCGTAAATGAAGAAGCTTTAAGTACAGCTGCAGGCGTTGCAGGAGGAGTAGCATTAGGTGCATATACTATGGGTGTTGCAAGTGTAGCCTTTAATAGTGACCATGGCGTTTATGTAACGAATGATAAAGAGTATAAAAAAGAATATGAAACTGAGCGTACTGTAGGTGCTTTAAATTCTACATCATTAGTAGAAGGAATAGATTATTACTTAACCAATATATCTAAAAATTTTGCAGTTTTATTACGTCAATGTACTTCACCAAATAATAATAAAGAAATAGAAGATGTATTAAATACTATTAGTACATTATCTATTCGTGCTAATACACGTATAAAATCATATTTGAATGATAATAATGAATCATTACGTAAAATACAAGAAATAGAATAGAGAGAGCGGGAAAATAGATATAGAGATAAAGCATCATTAAATACAGATATTAAGGATATTATATTACAATGTATACAAGATGGTAATACTACCGCATTAAATGATATAAAAGGTATTAGCACAAGATCTCAACTTGATAGTTTTAGACGTAAGTATGGAATAAATGAAGGAGTATAGTAGTATATATATTCTAATTATATAAATGAAGTATATTCAGATGGAGATGATATTATACAAATGGATCCATTTGATGCTGATGCATTATATAATGAAGTTCGTGGTAATTTACGGGAGAAGATTATAAAGATCATGACAAGTGATCCTGAAGAGTGGGCTGATGTTAAATGGGCCCGTCAACAAATGGAACAAATGAAAACAGATGTTGATAAAGAAATTAAGGAGCGCATTAAATTGGTATGTCGTATGGCAGATAGCGGTCAATTAGGTTTATCATCTAAACTTGCATCATTTGTTTCTAAACACCCATTAAGAGCAGAAGGTCTTACAGGTATATGGAATAGACATATGCGTGATTTAGATGAAAGAATTTAGCGACGCATAAAACATATATCTACACCTGAATCTGGTTCTCCTATTGCGATGACAATAGAATTTTTACAAGAAACTGTACCTAATGTTATTGCTATGATGATAACATATAAATGTTTAGCATAGTTATTATCTGATTCAAGAGTATAGTCAAAACATGTAAATGCTACAGTAGAAAAAGAAGATAAAGATGCATTTATTAAACAAGAACTAAATAATATTCCAGATATATTAGAATAGTTATTTGCTACATATGGACATAATTTAAATGTAAATGATAAACCTATATATGATAAGGAAAAGCACGATTTTACAGGTAATAGTATGGATTATCTATCTATTTTTATGTTTAAGATATTCAGTAATAAAATTACTCCATCAAATATTAAAGTATTTACAAAAATTGTTGAAGACCTTTTAAACACATAGGATAATGTAGATTTATTTTTTAATAAATTTATTTAGATACTTACTGAAAATAATTTAATTAATCTTATTACTAATTTTAGTTTAATTGATATATTCAGAAGTGTACATAATGCTGAATTACCTAAAATGCAATTAATTTCTACAGCTGCATAGTATATTGATTCACATCCTAATTTAATATCTGAAGATAATAGAAGTATATTTAATTTTGTATTATCTCGTATTTTAGCATCTGAAGGTACTGTGTTAAATAACTTTAAAATTAATAGAGATGTTATTTTATCAGGTAAATCAACTATTGAATAGGTTAATGATTTATTATAGTTAAAGAATATACCAGAAGATAAAATAGTAGTATGGACTAATTTCTGTAAATTATTAGATCAAGAAAAAGATATTAAACTAATATTATCTATAAAAGATCCTTATATAAAGTTATTAAATATATACTATACATATAAATTAAATATATGTAAAAATTATGCAGATGGTTAGATTATAGGATTTAACCCAGAGCTAACTGTAATGTTTATTAATATGATAGCATCTACCGCTATATAGAATTTAGTAATTAATCAAATGGACATATCAGATTTAATAAATCTGAATGAATCATATTTAGATATTGATGAATTCTATACAGCATTACATGATTATGTAGGTATAAACATAGAAGATAAGAGTAAAATAGATTATAATGATTTATTAGAATATCAAAAAGGTTTAGTACCTATATTACAATCTACTGATTTATAGATTGGTTAGTTAGTTAAAACTCTTCAACTTAATAATGATGATATTAAGTTATTACATGGAATTAATAATATTAGTGATGTAGGTAATATTATAGGATTAAAAGTTGATACATTAGAGAAGTTTATAACATCATGTACTAAATTATACTTATATAGTATTACTGATAATGATAAGGTTAGTAAAGCTAATAATATATTTAAATTAATATTAAAAGCAGTTATCTTAAAATATGATAAGGATTTTAAATCATATGATATAACCTCATATAAGGATTTTATAAATGGAGATAAATCTATAGTAGAGAATATAAAAGATATTACATTTGCAAAGTTCTGTACAGATTATCATATAATGTATGATATTATGAATAAACCTGCTAATAAGAATTTTACAAGTAATATTCAATAGACATTATCTAATATAGAAACAAAAATTAATCAAGCCATCATAGATGCATTATATAGCAAATACCAAATTAAGATGGTAGATGGTTTTAATTTATTTAGTGTTAATGGAATATTGTATAATATTGGAGGTGCTAATTATATCGATGAAAATAATTATATTGATGCTATATCAGATATTAATGTTGAAAAAAATAATATTCAAATTCAAGTAAAAGATGATATAAATATAAAGACTGTATTATGTAATTTTTTACCTATCATATTCAAAATGAATACTGTAAAACAATTAATAAATGCAATATACAATAAAAATGGGAAATAATTTTTTAAATAATATATATTTCGGTAATTCATTATATGGTACTATACTCAATGAAGCAAAGGAGGATGATACAAATCCTATTGATAACTTTGAAACATATTTTGAGTAGTATGTTGCAACAGGTGAGTTTGAAGAACACCTAAAAACAATAGAAAGTAATATAGGTAATTTACATAATGATAATCCTTCAATAGAAGATTTATAGAATAATATCAAAGATGTGAATAATATAAATCCAACTGAAGTTAATAATTTATCTAATGCTACATAGAGTATGAATAATGCAGCAGATAGTTGGGAAAATCTAATGGATGATTTTTTAAGTGATGATAGTAATAAATTAACAGATGTAACAAGTAAACCTGAACCTGTTACTAATAATACTAACCATGCATCTACTAAATCTACATAGCACGCACAAGAGCAAAATACTTCTATTGTAAATAATAATCAACAAGAAACATAGAATACAAATTCTGTAAATAATACAACTACATAGTAGAATGTCTCTACATAGGCATAGGAAGAAGATGATATTCTAAATAATATGTTTTAAAAAATTTTAAAATAATGTAATGAACCCAGATATATAGCTCCATTTCACAGATAGTTTAAAACTTGTTATAAAGGCTCATAATGAAATTATGGATCTTTATAATGAGTATTTATATGAAGAAGGCTGGACTGGTGATACAGTTAAGAAATTTGAGTAGCTATTAAACATTTATAATAGAGAACTCGAAGTTGTTAAAGAATACAAAGATCAATATCAATGGTCAGATGATGCTAAACGTGCAAAATTTGAACATTTTTATAAGGAAATATTATTACCTGATAATACTGCATATAATTATGCAAAAATACGACATAACGCATACCTTACATATAGAGCTAAACGTAAATCTATAATAATGTTAATTAATGATACATTACATTTATTTACAAATTAGGATATTGAATTATTAGATTATTTTAATGATAAATGTGCTAAGGTATAGTTAGAAACACCAGATATTTACCATACTCCAATTTTAAAAACATGGCTTAAATAGAATTTAACCGAAGTTTTACATGAAATAAAAAATTCATATAGAATAACTGGTAAATATTCATCAGAAACCATTGAACGTGCATTTTTTAAATATGTAGAATGTAGAACTATTGCATATCAAATATTTAATTTATTGACATCTTCTAACCCTATTAATGGTTATACTAAATATTCTAAATTTTTAGAGAAGTATGTTAATGGAAATCTAAGTAAAGCCATCGTAAAACATCTTGCATAGTCTGTTAAAGATGAAGATGACTTTATTGATTTTGATGATACACAACAATCAATGGATTAGCATGCATGGTCTACTAAAGGAGTATTTGAAGGATATGATTACTGGACGTTATTTAATCATGATTATAAAAGGGATAAGAAGTCAGTTAAGAAAATTGATATGATCCCTTCAGATGCTAATATATGTAAAGTATATTCTGATGGGAAATCTGTATATGCACAAAGAAAATTCTATAAAGGAGATATTATAGAAATATGTCCATGTAGAGAAATTTCAAAACAATCTTTATATACAAGTGATATACGTAAGTTAGTATTTGAAGTAGTCCCAAATGAACAATATGTGATTCCAATGGGATATTGCCAATATTATGATATTTCACAAAATTCCAGTAGCCTGGTACTGGGGGGTAATTGTGAGTACATTTGGGACCCAAATCGCTTAGTTATTGTGATAAAAGCTACTAAAAACATAGCAAAAAATGAGAAATTGATACTTAATTTATAAAGTTCACGAAAAAATAAAAAACTTGAATAAATAATTCAGTTGAATAAATATTGTATAAAATACTGTAAATAATTAATAACAATGAGAAAATTTACCGCAGTTTACGAAGATAGTAAGAAAGATACATTGCAGATGAAGGCTGCATTGTATGAAAAACAAAAATAGGCAATTGTTTCCATATTAAAGGAACAATATATGATTACTGGTAAAATTGAGAATTTACCATTAGACGAACAGAAACAAATGGCATGTCGCCTTATGGAATATTGGTCTCCTAAGACAGGTATTAAAAAGGCTGGTATTAAGTTGTTAAATGAGAATGAAATAGTATTAACACCACAATCAACTAAAGAAGATATTAAATTATATATTGAGCATCAAGTTAAGAAACATATTAATGCTATTACTGAAGCATATAGAAATAATAATGTACATGCTGTAACTGAATCATTCAAGGATAGCATAGAACCTCGTATACATAAAACTTTGAAGGAAACATTTATTAATAATACAGTGTGGAATCTTATTGAACACCGTATTAAGAATGGCATATAATAAATTAGTTATACAGTATTTTCAAAATATAAAAACCTGAACATTTTTATTGTTCAGGTTTTTCATTTGTTGCATTTGTGTAATTATTTTTCATCTAAGTTCTCACAAAATTTGCGAGGGTCTAACCATTATACATACAATTTTTATCTGATAATGCGGTTGCAGTACTATCTATAATTGCCTATATATGGTTATCTATATTACTTGTAGATGACTTTATGATAGTAGCTGTATTTAAACCACTATCTTCACCAAAATACATTCGTCCATTTCTTATTGTAACTGCAGTTGTACCATCTTCTGATATATACGGTACCATATAATCACCTTGTAATGTATTAGGAACTACCGCTGATTTCATTTCAGTTTCTTTTAACTTATCATATGAAGTAGAGTCACTCTTATAATCTTGATTAACATACTTATAAAAATTACGAACTTGTTGCTCTCGTACATCATTTTCTTCATGATCTGCTTCTACTTGTGTAGTCTTAGAAATGGCTTCACCTTCATTAGGAATCATTAAAATATCCTCATTGGATAATGTAAATGGATTTGATATACCTGAAAATTTTAGTATAAATTCTGCTGAATCTGTATTACCATATTCTGCATTTGCTACAAGGTCAGGACGCATTTCATAAAAATTTGTCATCTTTCTAACAGTATATGACTCTATCTAACCTGCATTACGGGTAAACATAGATTTACATAAATCTACTATCTAATTTCCATTTCTATCTATAATAATTGGTTTACTATCTAATGAATACTAAAACATAAAATCAACTTGTATATTTTCTTGTTATTGCCATTGCTTTAATAGCAGGAACTACATTATTTGTCATATAAGATTGGCGTGTTAGTTCACTAACAGGTGTATTTGCATATGACAATGCATCACCATTAAATTTGGTTACAATCTATGTATTATAATTACCTGTGTTACTTGGAATATGTCCACCTGATACTCTATACTAATGTGTCATAAATCTATGTACTCCATTTTCACCTTTAATTCTATTCGCATGTATAAATGCAGGTTGTCTAAATGCAGTACCACCTGTAGTTTTATCTACATGTGTTTCATATTCACTTGACGATTTTATATAATCTGGTAATTCATAAATAGCACCCATACCACGATTAAACATAGATTGTATAGCAGGTTTATCTCTTTTCATTCCATGCTATAATGTATATGTAACGGTTAAACCTGTTGGAAAATCATCCGGTCCTAATTCATCATTCCATTGTACTTGCATTTTCTCACATATTAAATTACCCACAACCATAATAGGATTTAATGGATTTCCTACGGTTAAATGCCATTCTCCCACTGGATCACCCGTTAATAATGCATGCATATTTTTAATTGTTGGTGCAATTGATGTAGCTAATACTTTATTTCTCCACATATTATTTAAGTTCTTAAACATATTATTAGCTTTCATCTTTGCTGCTTTCACTCCACCTTGTGATGAAGCTCCTGCTCCTTTATCTAATAACTATGTAAATACATTTGTGCCTTCACCAAATAATGCAGATGACACTGATGATACAATAGAGCTAATACATGCTAATCCGGTACCCAATATATTACCAAAGCTTGTCATAATATTATCCCATGAGAATTCTCCGTTTTTTGTACCGAATCTTCGAACACCAGATAATACATATTCCATAGCACCGCCATGCCCAAATATTTTACCATCATATAATTTCTTCATAAAGTTATCACGCCATGAACCATCGTGGAATGGATAAAAATGTGGAGTCATCATAAACCTGTGACCGCCTCCCCAGAATACTGCAGTAGGAGAAACCATTTCCATACAGTTACTAAGAATATCTAACATAGCAGCTTTAGGATTTATACCACCAATAGATTTAGTGACATATTCACATTTTATAGTAAATGACTAATCAAAGATAATACCTTCTTTTCTTCGTTTAATCTCTTCTATTCTATTTAATGGTCCTTGTATACGGTTTGCATATGTACCATCATTATATGGGTCCATCTATGCAGCCAAACGTTTATCACCTGCACCCTATGATGCTGTAACTGTCCCATTAATAGCCGTTGCCATTTTACCAAATGACATAATTTTATTTGTTACCATACTACCAAGATTCATTAAACCATTTATATATGTTTTAGAACCTTGACCAAAACCTCCACCTTCAAACATAGAATCTATTGTAGCCTATGGATCATCTCCATCATCACCAGATACTTCCCATATTTCACTTTTAGCATCAATCCAATTAATACCTGTTGAAAAACTTAATAATTCTGAAAATTTATTACCTGTATCATCTCCTGCATAAGTAACTACAGTACAGCGTGGTGCAAAATATATACCATTATGATTACTTGATGGTGAAGACATCTATTCATTTTTTTTATTAGAATCTCCATACATCTACTCAAATTGTAAATTATCACGGGTTGGTGCATGGTAACGGCGTAATGTTATTAATCTATTATTAGGTATTAAACCAAAATATTTACAATACACAAAATCTTGATATGTATATGGAGTTCTACCCCATCTATCTTTATTAGCCCATTCAATAATATGTGATACTGTAGGTGATAATACTTGAGTTGGGTGTTCAGTAGAATCAGTTATACCATAATAACGTCTATTATCTCTAATATCATACATATAATTGCGTGGCGTTGAGCCTACTTCATCTTTAATATTTGCAAATGATCCTACTAAACGAGTTAATGAATATGGATTCATTAATGAAGATGCACCCCAAAATCTACTATCGGTATTATAAAATTTTCGTGGTGTTATTGGATATTCAGAACGTGCATTTGATGCTGCACTATGTTTACCATACTCAAGTAAACTATCAATTTCAGCTAATCTATCATTATCTTTATTATTGCCCTATGAGAATAATTCACGTGCTACTTTTAATGGTAATCTATATATCATGTTAGAAAATGCAGTTGCAGCTGTATTAGATGCAAAAGGGACGATAGCAGTAGAACCACCTTCTGCATTCATATAAAATGCATCTAATCTACGTAAGCGTGGATCCCATGACTATAAATCATACATAGCTTGATTATTTTCATCAGTAAATCCATTTTCACTTTCAGTAACAGGGTATTTAGAAGGATTATCTATTATACTATCATTTAAATACTCACTATTAATATAATCCCTAAAATATTTCTACTATTTAGTTGGATCTCCTTCACCTATATTTTTATGATTTGGTGTTAACCACTACATTAACTATTCTTGTGTAATATCTTTAAATCTATTATCAGGTTCAGGTTTATCTTTTTTTATTTTAGATAAACCGGGCTTTTTAATTTGATTAACAATTTTATTACCATCTATAGGTGTAAATTTAGTAGGAACTATAGGATTTGCCGCGCCCATCAAATCATTTAAGTCATTAAGAATATTATCATTATACTTATTAAAATCCATAAATTATATTTAAAATTTTTAACGGACTGGGCTAATAAAGCTCATGTCATTTTTATTTAAAGGAGTATCTACAATTATTAATTTGCTTGCATTCTATACTAATTGAGAATACATATCCATCTAATATTCATTTTCTATAGAATATTCAGAATTATATATTCTGAAATTTGATAAATCTATATCTATTGTATTAAGAGGTATTGTAATTTTGTCAAAATTTAATATATTATTTGATATATCTATATTATTTTTATCTTTATATAAAATCATATCTTTTATATTACCATTTATCGATGTTTGTAACTATGATATTACAGTATATATAGAGTTCTAATATATATCTATTGTTATATAAGTCCAATCATTAAAATTAAATTGTTTACTAAATGGAATATTAATAGCAGAATTATTATACACTAAATTTATACTACCTGAATTAATACTACATGAATATACATTATTAACATCAGTATACATATTTAATAAAGTATATTGATTATCTGTACTTAATCTCCATATACCTTTAGAATACCACCAATTAGGGATTTTCTATGATGCTTGTAATACATCAGAAGATTTAACCTGTAATGTAAATATATTTTTGCAATTACCTTTATCATCTATATCATTCTACATAGATACAATTCCAGGTATTAATAAAGTATTGCCTCTCTTAATATATACATATGTATTATCAGGAATAGACCCATTTAATTCTTTTTCATTATTAACTGTAAAATACCAGTAATCTTTATCTTTTGTATATATACCATTAATTTCTAATTTATATTGTTTATTTAATGGTTCATTTATTTTAAACCACATACTACTTATTAAATGGGTTTTTGATATATCAATAGAATCAGTTATACTATATATAATAGGTTTATTTGCATTCTTAAATGTATAATGTGATTCTGATATAATATTTCCTTTTGCTCCTATAATATGCTATGTAATTATAGAATTTAAATCACATGATTTAATAGGATCTACATAAGTGGAAATATTACCAGTTTTTTCTGCTGTCATAACAGAGTCTGCAACTTCTTTAGAAATATCATCACCGAACATTTCAATTTGATTATTTGCTAATGTATCTACTTGTATTTGAAATTCTTCATTTTCACGGCGTGATGCAGTTCTTTGATATTTTCTTAATGAACATTTAAAAGAAGTTGGTAATTCTCCTACACCATAAACTACTGTAGCTGAAGCTACTTCATATGGCCTATGTAACATCTAAATAAAAACAATATCTCCTTTCTATGGCATTGTATTTTTACCGTATATAGCTTCCCATGTTTTTATATCAATACTAATATCTAAAGGATTTTCATAATTAACACCCCATAAATCTACATTATAATTTCCAGGTTGATAATCATTTTTATCGGTAACAATTCTTATATTACGTGGGCATTCTACATTAGATAATGTATATTCTTGGACAATAATATCTTCACTGTTTTTATATGGAATAGCACGACACCACTATGCATCAAGACCAACCATTTCAGTTGCAGATTGCTATAATTTAAGCATTGTCTAATATATAGATGATGCCATTTTGTTAATATTTATAACTTGTCCCATATTTATATTTATTGAAAAAGGAGTGCCAATTTTATTGCACTCCTTTATTTATATGTATATAATAATAAGTTAATTTCATCTATCTAACGTTCTACATCATCTTTAGCAGATTTACATTGTTCTGGTGTACGCCTATCATAAAAAGAACCATCGTCTTTAAATTTGATGAAATTATTTATTGTTTGAATATATATATTAACTAACTGCTATAACCTCTATATATCCCATGCTATTTCTTGTACTTTATTATGTAATTCAAAATTAAAGTTTTCTGAATCATTATTCTAATTTTTATTAAGATATTCCAAAAACTTATTATTACATTCTTTAACTTTATCTATAATTTGGTTACGCTCTGCTTTATTTGCTCTTATCTGTTTTTGTATTCTAAGCTCTTTTTGTTTTTTCTATAAATTATCCTAATTACTTTTAAATAAATCAGTATTATACTAATCTATATCTTGTAAAGGAATATCCTTAAGTTCTTCCAAGTGTGCATTATATTTAGTAATTACAGGGACATATCTTTTAAAATTACCGAATTCATCCTATTTCCATTTATATCGTTTTTTTGTATCAGTATCCTTATATATTTCTTTTCGTTTACTTGAAATATCTTTAGTACCTAATATATTTTCTGATGGACTACATATATAGCAATAATCTGTTGGATGTGCACCCCAATTTAATTCTGTGTATAATCTATTTTTTTTATTTAATATACTATTTAGAACTATACCTTTTTTAACACCATAATTGTAGTCATTAATAGTTGCGCCAGCAGAACCGGTACTATTACAGATATGGTATAAGTTATTAAGTAAATCAAGATTTAACCCTAATACTGGTAAATCCTATATAGTGCATAATGTTATTATATGTTTATTTTTATCAAAATTTTTAATTTCATTAATATATCTATCATTATTATAAGTACTATATTTTGAAATTAAACTATCTTTTGAGCTTACACCTAATATTTTATTATTATCATCAAAGTAAAATACTAATAAAGCTTTTTTAATTTTTTGATATATCTATGTATTCTTGGTTATTTCTTTATATGTATACTTTTCAAAATCACTATCCTATATTAAATCTAAATTAAACTAACTTTTAAGGTCATTATCTGTTTTACGTGTAATAAAGTTCTATAATAATATATATGGGTCTATAGCTGAATTAATAATTTTATTTAACTGCATATTTAACTAATACACAGTTTTATTAATATTATTAATATATAATACTATTTCATCTTTTGTTTTACCTAATTCTTTTATATAATATGGTTTAATTTCCTAATATATATCTGAAAAGTATATAGATTCTTTACTATTTCTCATATATGGCGGTAATAATAATTCATATAATGATTTAAGTTTCTTCATTAAATCATTACAAGCTTTATATGTATCGCTATCATACTAAAATTGATTAAAAAATGAAATATTTTGTTTATTATTAATAATATCTCTTAAAATATTAGAATTTATAGATTCATTTATAAGTCTCATAGTTTATTTATTTAATTTTACCATACTTTAGCTCTATCTTCTGGAGCTATATATAAAAGGGAATTCGATTTTATATTAAATACATCATACCATGGATTAAATAAACTTAGAGTTCCATTAACTCTTAAGTAACTAATAGAGTGACAATCATTTAATGCACTGTATTCTAATGATTCTTGAGTTTTATAACTTGCCCATAGATTTGCAAATGCAATAAAGAACTTCTTAAATTCTTCTTGTTTATTTAATTGTGGAGAATTTAATGATTTAACATTATTATGAGTTAATAATGTATTTAATGCATTATATGCAATTTTAACTCCGCCATAATCTGCAATATTTTCATTAATAGTTAAATTACCATTTGTGGTAATGGTAGTATTTTTAATATGTTGTTTATCAAATCTATTTAGTGTATTAGTAGTTAATTCTTTAAATTTAGTATATTCTTCAGGTTTCCACCATTCTTTCATATTACCATCTTTATCAAATTGAGAACCTGCTACATCAAATCCATGTGTCATTTCATGTGCTATTACTGCACCTAAAGCACCATAATTATAAGCATCATCTTGTGTAATATCTAAAAATGGAGCATTCATAATACCACCAGGAATACAAATTTCATTACTAGAAGGATCATAATAAGCATTAACGGTATAACTTGACATAAACCATTCAGTTTTATCTACTGGTTTATTATAGTATTTCTCCTTATTATAATTAAACATATATTCTATTATTGCAAGCATATTATAGAATAATGAATGTTCTTCAGTAACTGGTATATCAGATAAATCATCATACTTATCAGGATATGCAACTTTATAACCCATTAACTTTAACTTTTCAATAGAAAATTGTTTAGTTTCATCTGACATCCACTCTTGTTGCATAATTATATCATGGAACGAATTTTTAAGGTTATTAATCATATTAATACCATATTCCTTTATCTCTGGTGATAAGTATGTTTGTGCATATTGTTCATTAATATAATCAGAGAATATACCCTTAATAGTTTTAATACTTCTACGCTCTAATGAATCTTTTTCACTTTTACCTGCAAATTTAGAATTGAATCTAAATGCAATATCATACATTTTATCATCTAATATATTAATAAATGATATAACAGTTTGGAATGTATAGTATGCTTTAAGTGTATTAAGATCATAATTCATTAATACATCACATGCAGTTATAACGGCAGGTCTCTGGGTTAATATAACCTCCTGTGTCGCGTTATAACCAAATAGATTAAGAAACTTATTAAAATCAAATTTGGTGAGCTTAGATAAAGCAGAAACGCTTAATTTCTCATAATTAGTAGTAGGGTCTTGTAATTCAGCTTCTGTTTTATATGTATTAGTAAGGCGTACTTCTAACTCAAAAATTTTCATACTTAATTTATTTGCTTCTATATTAGAAAATCCAATAGCTTCAAATACTTCTCTAATATAATCAATATAATATTGTTTATACTTTTTAATATTTTCATCAGTCTGTATATGATAATAATCTCTATTACCTAATACCACCCCACCTTGACCTATATATACAACATTCTTATTAGAATCTTTCATATCAGGACTAATTCCCATTGAAAATACTAATGTTTCATGTTTACTTGCTAAGAACTTTATAAAGTCTGTATTGTTTTTAATATTTCTAAGGTTCTGATTAATATATGTAGTAATTTCATATATACCAATATTATTTCTAGATTTAATATCCATTAATTTATTAAGAAGAATATTCATCTTCTTTCCTACAATATCAGTACCTTTATTGTCTTTTATAAGATGTTCACCCCTTTCATGTATCATTTCATCTACAAGACTAAAATTACTCCATGATGCATAGTTATCGGGTTTTGGATGGTTCTTTATCCAATTACCTGTACACCAAGTAAAAAAGTCAGATGATAAATCAACATCTGACTTTATATTTTCTGCATAATTATATGTATATGTATTCTTCATTTTATTAAAAACTTTTAACTACTGTTTCATTTAAATGCTTCAAATTTTTACTATTTGAACTTTCTAAATTCTCATATTTCTTATAATCTGGGTCAGTTCTATTATATCCACATTTACAGCATACATTACTATCTGTAGTTGTATACTCATGGCAAATTGGACATTCCCAATATTTAGCATGAGGTATAGTTGGTGTTGGAACTTCATTCAATGTATTTACCATACTTACACTTGATTTTATTTTATTTACCAAATTATAAAGTAACTCACAAGTTTCATCATTTAACTTAAGGTTTTCTATTTTATCCTTTACATACTCATGTATATTTAAAATTAAATTAGTTGAAGGTATAGTTAAGAACTCATATTTATTATATAATTCAATTCCGACTATTAATGAGTTTCTATCACTAATTTTAAATTTAAGTCCAACATCAGAATTATCCACATATATCGGATCACTTACTTTAAATGTATCAGTATTAACTACTACACTATGTGCATGAATATACTCCTCTGGAATATATACAATTTGGTTATTATATTCAGCATCTAAACTAATACAATATCGATTAGTGTTAAGTTCTTTCCTAATTAAATATACTTCAGGTACATTAGTTTTAGAAGTATATATTTTATTTTTATTTTTAGGATTAAGATAGTAATCTGAAATATAAATTTTCATATATAATTATGGTTTTATATATTTTATTTTTTAGAATAATGATGAAGTATAACACAGATCTGGAGTTAATTCCGGATGCCCGATTATATTAAGTATTCTATTTATAGGTACAAGTATCATATTTTCAAATTGTTTATTATAATCAATAGGCAATGCAAATTCTAATGGAAAATTATTAGGTAAGAATGCAAATACTGGAAAATCTGGATCTGTTGTATAATAAAATCTAACTTTATCTCTCGACCTAATTTTATTATATTTCATAAGATATTTTTTATTCTTATCTTGTGATAATATATAATTTGCTATACCTGCGCCTTTAACATGTATGGGACAATGCTGACCAACTACAATGTTATTTTTATCATCTAATATAAATTTATTATAATCACTAACTGATAAGCATTTACATATATCATCAGGAGATTGCCTTAGAAAACCAGTTTTGAATTCCTTTACTATTGCAAATATAGTATTGAAATCAGGTTTTTCTGTATGTTTAGCATACCATGCTAATATAAATCTAATAAACTTATCCTGACATTCTCTTGAATATTTAGGACATGACCCTTGTATAAGTTCAAGACCTTTATACAATACTGTTTCACCCGGCTCCAAATATATATCAGGTTCTTTAAAACATTCTGACATTGCATAATGTTTCTTAGAAGTCATTAATGCAGTATCTGCAATTTTTTCAAGTTCAAGGCTTTGTAAATTTTTATCACAATTGAACTTCTTTGCATACTCATCATATTTTTTATCCATATATGGTCCACACCCATAATTCCATAAATCTACTACGAATTTAGGTGCTTTATCAGGTGGAATATTTAATTGGTTGACAATACGGCCGAACTCAACATATATAGAATTATGAACAAGTATATTATTAGCAATAAAGGTATGAAAATCATCTACCTCAATATCATATACATACTCGTCATTATACATTCCTTCTTCAATAGATGCTATATCCTCTATCTAAACTTCATAATCAACTATTTTCATATATCTTTTTACTTTTTATTTACAAATGGATTTACTTGCTTCTTTAATGATAAATTAGGATTATTATCCAGTCCATATTTACGGCGAGTAGTTTGTATTACTGCTTTTACAATACATGAAATATATGAGTTAAGTTTAGTATTTCTTATATATATTTCATTTTTTTCAATTTCTTCTTTAGTTATTTCTTCCATTAGAAGTTCAGGACATTCTGAATATATTACATTAACAGTATCTTGAAACATATTAATCCTTTGCATGATAAAATAAGGAGTAAGAATATTTGCAAGTACTTTCTTATTCTTTACGGTACTTACTGAATTTACTGTTTCATGCCAACAATTAATAAATCTCCACATATCACGGATAACAGTACAACGCATAACAGGGCTTACTTCAAGAAGTGCCTTATTAAAAGATGCTAACATATTATTACCATTAATAATATCATTAGATAAACATTTCAACAGATCTGTTATTACCTGTGTATCATCATAAATCTTTACTTTACTCATATTTCTTATTTTTATAAATTAAATTAATTGTGATAAATAAAATGTATTTAAAATGTAATAAAATTTTAATTTAAAATATTTGCACCGCTTCGTTTAATAAGTTTTAGGAATTTCGCTTAAGTATGGGACCGGTGACAGAGGCACGAGGTGAAGCGTGCCTCATTTTATTTGTAATAAATTTTAACTTCACCTTTAATATTATATGGTTCTTTCAATATATACCATTCTGTTATATTATTACTATCTACAGGCTTACCATTTGTATCTGGATTAGTAGCCAATGTAATATGTTTTATTTTATTATCTGAAATAACATTAGTTTTAACTTGTAATGCACACGCTTTATTATTAAAACCTATTGCAATTACTTTCAAATTACATACTAACCCATTATTATCTAATAACCATTTATATGTATTATCAGATATAGTTGTATAATAACCAATAGTCATATGGTGACAAATAGGTTTAAAACTTTTCCAACGTGTTAATTTTAATATTTCATTATCATAATTGAAATACTTATCCCATAACATGACACGGTCTTCCATGTTGATTTCTACTGCACCGTATAAAAATTCTTGAGGTTTCATAATTAATTATATGACATTTTCTATAATTTGTTTTGAATTTAACCCGGCTTTTCTCTTTTCAAGAATATGTTTTAAGTCTTCCATCTCTTGATCTGCAACTTTTCTATCATTTTTTGCAGCTTTACGTTTTGCATAATATGTAGTAAGAATTGCAGGTACAATAGCATTAGGATCTTTCTTATAAACTGCACCAGATGTAGTTTTAATCTCATCTTCTTTAGGTATATAATTTATATCTTTCTTAATAAATGATTCTGGTGAAATTTGGAATTGTCTCATAATAGATGGATATAGTGATGCGAAGTCAAGTCCTCCAATATACTTATAAATACCGGGTTGTGTTGGCCATACAAATGCGCCGGCATAATCACCATTCTCTTTATCTTTATCAAACTTCTCTGGGATAACTTTATAATTCGGATAGACAAAGTTACACATAACCGTTTCTGTTGGTTGTATTGTAGAGAATGCCGTATTTAAATCAATACGAAGCTCACACGCAAGCATATACCAAATTTCTGAGGTTTTTAAGGTTTTATCTATTTGTTCAACTAATATAGTATCTACTGCATTATAAAATACGTATTCCTTAAAATGTTCTCTATAAAATTCTGCAAATCCCCACTTATGTTGAACCTTCTTAATTCCAAGTACTTTTTCCGAAACAAAATCAAGTGTATTATTTTCCTTTACTAAAATAGTCATATCCCATAATTGATATACAATTAAATAATCATATACTATTTTATGTTTAGGTACTTGTACATCAATTACTACCTTGCGGTTTAATCTGAATTTTTCAAAACTACGAGTAGGTGAACATACAGATAAATCAATACCAATAAGCTTACAACGATTATAGATATATTGCCAATCATAACCCAAAAAGTTCCAACCAGATAATGCAGGTATTGGTGTTATGAATTCAACAAATGCTTTTATCATCTGGTACTCGTCAGGGAAATATCTATATTCAAACTCATAATTTTCTGTAATTTTATTATAAGTTCTTAATGATTCCTGAATCCAATCTTGCTCTTCTTTACTTAATTCCTTTCTCCCAAATACAATAGTTTTTGGAAATTTTGTAATAGCAATAGTATTAATTGGCATTCGTGCACTTTCAGCATCAGGAAAGCCAGAATCATCTACATCAGTTTCAATATCACAAAACCATGTAGTTGGAATATTCATTTCAAATAATGGATCTACACTTTTACCAAAATAATTGAGAACTTCATTAATTCTCATTGGTGATAACTGTTTTGCAGGTTGACGCCTAACAGGTTTATTATCATATGATCTCCATTGCGCTACTTTTGGTTGACCATTTTTATCTAATATCGGTTGACCTGTTAAATGATCTGTAACATAAAAAGGAGGATCTGCATATTGTTCATTCGTATATACCCACTTAAATAACTCTTGCTATGGTATATTCCACTGGAAAAATGAAATACCCTTATCCTTATTCACATAAGAAATAACAAGCTTCTTTGATGGCTTACCTTGAGCATCAAAACAATCTAATTGTTCTTTACATACTATCATATTAATTATATGAAAATTAAGTATTTTTGTCTGTTTATAAAATGTACTAACCATTGGCCTGTAGTACATATAAATTAATAAAATTAAATCCGTATTTCATTATATAATGTCAAAATTAAGAAATTCTCTTATGATGGTTCAAGACCCATTTTACTTTGATTTTTCTAAACAACCAGATAATGAAATATGGTACACCACCGTTGATAATACTCCAATAAAAAATTATTATAATTTTTCTGAAACTATATTTTTCGTAGGTGATTGGGGTCGCCAACCAGATTTATAGTTTGTTAAACATATATATGAAAATAGTTTAGGTAAAATCATTTATAATAAACCTATTATTAAATTAGGAGAAAGTGCACTTAGAACAAATAGTGCCATACAACTAATATCATTTCCAAAGTAGTTTAAACAAATTCATGCATATTCCTTAAATTATGGAAATTATAAGGTTTGCCCTATTGGAATTTTTAATATAATTAATAATACTATTAATGTATCCAACAATTCGGTAATATTTTATCAAACTTATGTAAAGAATAATGTTACTTTTAATGGAAGTTATATACCACGTGTAGTTATCATACGATAATTAAAACATTGTACTACAGTAACCAGTAGTACCGATATTTATAGTTATAATGAGTATAAATCGAAGAGCACTTATAACTTTTAATTATAACAGACAACTTACTATTGATGAAATTGATTTCAGTAAACAACCTGATAATGAAATATGGTACACTACTGAAAATAACGTTCCTATTACATTACCTAATAATGTAACATCATAGTGGTTTTATGTTGGGGGTTGGGGTAAATAGGCAGATCTTCAATTTGTAAACAGTACCTATGAAAATGGGTTGGGAAAAATTATATATAATAAACCTTATATTTCTATGGGTGAACGCTCATTTAATCCAGTTAAAAATAATGTTTTAATTTTATCTTTACCGCGTTAGTTTAAACAAATTAATGCATATTGTTTTTCATTTTAGGAAATAAAAGAAATAATATTTTTATCAAATAATAAAGTATATGTAAGTAATGTATCGTTAAGCTGTTATACTTTATATGTATAGCCTGGGCAAGGTAATACTTATAAAGCATTAAAGAAATAGGGTAACACAAGATTTATATTTAATAATGTAATTGAGAAATCATTATAAAAAGAAAAAGGCTTAACTTATATATAAAGTTAAGCCTTTAATTTTTAGCAATCTTAATTTTATCTTTAAACATATCAAAATTCTTTATATCTTCCATATCTTTTGATATGAAAATAGCGTCAGTAACTGCTAAATCTAATGGTAATTCTTTTATTTTAGTATTTCTCATATGTAATACTCTAGCATGTAAATTGTGAGGTAATTTCCTAATGCTACTGTATGAAATATTTAGTGTATCAGAGATCACTAAATCATCTGGTAATTTTTTAATGTTATTACAAAATGATATATTTAGATATTTAGATATTTAAAATATTTAATATTTTCTGATATATATATTAATTTACGTGAATGCTGTATATCCAAACATCTCACACACAAATCATCAGGTAATTCTGTAATATTACTAAATGATGCATCTAACCTGTTTGTTACTAAATTATTAGGTAATTTAGTTATCTGTTCACTGCTAATTGTTAATGTATTAACTGTAAGATTATTTGGTAAAGCTTTTAATTTACTGTCCCTACTAATATATAAATAATTTAGTTGTAAATTATCTGGTAATTTTTCAAGTGTAATAGAACTATCAAGGGTTAAACCTCCATTACATACAATTTTATAATCTTTTATATAGAATTTATCATAAGGGAAATAGGTTTGTAATTTTTCTATTTCTTCACTATATAAAATTTCATCATATAATTGCGAATTATCATTATCAGTTTTAACAGAATTAAAATCAAACATAGTAAATTAATTAATAATAATTGTGGAGGTAGTCGGTACTGCCCCGACGTCCGACCTATGCAACCATAGACCGTCAAACGCTGTATTACCCCCATTGTTCTATAATTTCTATAGAATTAGTTTCTTCTGATAATGTAATAAGTAAAAATATATTAGCATTAACTTCTAATGTTATATAATTATATATGGGTTTATATTTAAATGTTGATACATTATCTTCTAAAAACTTAATAATACAAGTTTTTAATAATTTATAATTAGTACTATTATTTGTTTCTAATATAGCTATTGTACCTGTATTATCGTCAAAATCTTTTATATTAATACTTAGATGTATTTCTTTATTATTGAGAATATTTGTAATAATATCATCAACATTAGGTAAACTAAAAATAGAGACTTTTAACTCTATAGTTTGTTTTTCTATAATAGCTTTTAATTTCTCTATAACGTTACTCATATATAAACATATATATAAAAATAAAAAAAAACCTGATTAAATTATCTATAAAGATAATTGAGTTTCTTAAACTCTTTGGCACCTCAGGTTAAAGCATTAGTGATTAGCTAATCCATATCCACTGGTAACACTCAGGCTACCATTAAATCAGCGTTGCCGTTTGCGGAAGTGGAGGGATTCGAACCCCCATGCCAGCTCATCACCGACCTAACGCTTTTCAAGAGCGCCCTCTTCACCAATTTGAGTACACTTCCAAATACGGAAATATGTAAGTTATTTCCTTGTCTCTTATCATTTTCTTTATTTATTTGAATTGCTTGCAAAAATTCAGATTGTCGACTTCCCCCTCACTAAAAGACAAGCAATATTAAAGCTTCTCAACTATAATTATTTATTTTACATGCTTATGCATTATAGTTTATAATTTTTAGCATGACTAACGTTCACTGTACGCAGTTCACAGGGTCTTACATTTTATAAATAAAAATTAAGTTTTCGTATTTCACCGGTAAGTAAGTCACTTATACTTATATACTGAAGGAAACTGTAACATACAAGGATAAACTTTATAACCCTGTCTAAACCAACGATTTTAAATAGCCTCGAAAGAACTATATGTTTCGGTCAAGTTTTAGTGCACATATAAACTTGCTACTTACATTTATTTATATAGAATATCAAAAGAAAAGTCTGGAATTTTATATAATAAATTTATATTTCTTTATCATGAATATTTTTAATTACTTCAAACTCCCTTTCATAATATACATCAGACAATGGTGCGCAATTTGCTATATTAGATGTGAATTCATCTTTAATACGATATGCTCCATTGTAATATATAATTTCTGCAGTTAGTGAAGCTTTACCTTTATCCATGATAACAATATCACCTTCATACATGTATTTTTTGTTTTTATCAGTAAACCCACTATTACCGCAAATACTATTAATATTATCAATAGTGAAAATACCGGTAGGAGTAATTAACTGATACCTATTTAATATTTTAACACTATTTAAAGGACTTATGTTAAATTCTGCTAAGAACCCCGTTTGCCAACATCCGTTACATATAGCCTTACATAAAAATCTATCTATTTCTTTCATAACTGTTATTTTATTATAGTTTTTCATCTGTCTCTACTACTTCTAATGTACCAGCCAACGATAAAAATACAGAATCTCCTATATGATATTGATATAAACATGCAGGATCCTTTGTAGTAAAGCTAAAAGCTCTATATTTTCTATTCTTTTTATATTTGTTAACTACTATAATTTTATATGTGTCTGGAATACCTCTATAAAGATTGTTATAACCATATGGCGTCATATATCCATTTTCACATCTAATATCTACTATTCTGCCTCTATATGAATCATCATCACAAGATATACATATAAAACATATAATTATTAGTAATATAACTAATAGTTTCTTCATAATTATATAAATTAAACTGTTATTACTAATCGGGTTCCTCACACCAATCATCATCATGCCATATAGCTTCATGTGCATCAATGAGCTCACCAAAACTACGAGGATCCAAAAATGGGTCGTAATTAAGTTCTCTTTCTACTGGTCCATTATCTACACATCCATCAATATAACCCTTTGTATATCCTCGGTTCAAACGCTCTGGATGTGCCTTATTATAATCGCGATAGTAATGTTTGCGATGTCTGTCTGCTTTTTTACCAGCAGCTCTTCTTTTTTCTTCGTACTCCTTGTAGTAACCAGGTCTATGTCTATCAGCCATAATTTTATTTGTTTTATTATTATGGTACAAAGATATAAAATCTTTTTGTAAAAAAATATGAAATATAAAAATATTCCCTACTTTAACTTATTTTGGCATTATTTGCTTTTTATATTCCACATAGGCATCTCACCTGAACCTACTAAAACATCTATATTAGCTCCTTGTTTTTTATCAATAACATCCCATGCTCTAAGTTGAATAAACTGTTGAGGTGACAAAGAAAGCTCATTCATATAAGCCTTATCTGCAATAGCCTTATTCTTTTCAGCCTTTGCACGAGCAAGCTCCATCTCTGCCCTCTTCTCTTGTGTTTGCTTAGCCTGAATTGCTGCAGCAGTTTTATTCATTTCTTCAAGTTGTTCACTATTAGGCATTACTCTATCAGTTGTAACCTGTTGAATTTCAACCGGGAAATAACCCTTAGTTTTTGATAACTGTGCAATATATTGACGCATTGAAACTGCAATATCATCATCAAGCTTCTTAAGGACTTCTCGATTACTCATCAAATCAAATGGTGAGCATGTAGAAACATATTCACGAACTTTATTCTTAAAATAAGGTTCAATAAATGTTTTATACCAGTCTTCTCCATAATTCTTAAGTAATTCTGGTGTATGTCCCTTTTGTACTTGAATTACCATATACATACTAACATCAAGTGGAGTGTTATCATTTGAAAGAAGATCATCAAATTTAAATTCTACCTTATGCGGCAAGATATAAAAATGAACTGCATCTGTAGTCATTGCCATCATAGTAAGGTCATTCACTGGCGTATCATATACACGCGTATCACCAAAAAACCACGGCTTCATTTTCAATGCAACTTCCTCATCATAAGAAGGATTAGTAAATTTACAACTTGACAATGTAAACATAGTTACAACTGCCATTAAAAACAATAGATACTTTTTCATATATTTTAATTTATTCGTTATTTTACTATTCTTTTAAATATGTACGTGATAAATTTATCATGTAACTTAATTAGTTTCTTTATAAAATTGTTAAAAATAGGAATTATTCTAAGGTATTTTAAAGTTATATGTATAAGTAAAAATCCTACTATAATACCTCCTATGAACGTAAATATTGTGCACATTGCAAGAAATGGTTTCCAATCGCTCATCCAAAAATCTTCGTAATAAGCTTCCTTTCTATCTTCATATGTATTATATGTATAATTGATCCATAAAATGAAATATATATATGACATTATACATGTTACTATAACTCCAATTAAATATATAAGTATTGCTGCCATAATTATTTAAGAATTTTATATATTAAGAATTTCCCAAAATTTGTATCATTTATAATGTACTTTAAAAAGTTATTTATAGCAATACATAACAATACTATCATAATAACTACCATAGTAATCCATGAAAATAAACTAACTATTGTAAAACCACAAAACATACCCCATATATCATCTATAAGCTCTTCCTTTCTTTCTTTTATAGTAGCAAATGAACGTTTAATACTATGTATATATAATACCCAACATGTTATAAATGTAGTAATACAACCAACTATGTACATTTCAATATTAATAACCATAATCATCCAAAAATTTTATATATTAAAAATTTACCAAATTGTGTACCCGTTATAATATACCTCAATAACATATATATGCCAAAATATATTAATAATGCAGTAATACATATAATACTAACCCATGAACCAAGACTAAGCAATAGATTTACTCCGAGGTTAGTCCAGAAATAATCCACAAATTCCGCTACACTGTCTTCTACAGTATCATATGAATATTTGGTAACAAGTATATATACTATTGTATATGTTATAAACACTATTAAAAAACCAGATAAGTACGTAAATTCCATATTATTATTTTTTAATCTTTTGTTTAAGATGTTTTCTAATCTTATCAACTACCTCATTATAGTAGTCAATAAAAGTTTTGTCTGAAATTTTATTCCAATTTTTGATATTATTCTTATCAGGCATATCATCCATTACTTCTATATCATCCGAGGTTACTATTATAGTTTTATTATCATATATAGCAACTACAGTTTCAGTAGAGAATATATTATAACTATAACATTCCATTGTACTGGTAAGTTCAGGAAACTTAATAGATTTTATTAATTTGTTAAATTCTTTAAGTTCATTATTATAATTATTGATAAATTCGTTATTTTCATTTTCATATATCTTTTCTAATGAAAAATCTTCGATAGTTACTGGTGTTACATTTTTAATAGAAACTTTATTTTTAGATTTTTTCTCATACTTTAAAAATGGTAAAAGACATGGAATTTTATTATATACATTAATGAAACTCATATTTTTTGCTATTATATCAAATATATAAGAATTATCATATTCTGTTAATAATATTTTATTAAAATATAACTCACATAGTTCTTTAAACTCCTCTTCAGTATTAATTAACAATATACAGTCATTTAGTGAATCGGTTAAGCACCCTATTTTTTTACATAATAAATGTTTACTATGTATACTAATAGAATATAAAACATTATTAGCATTTTTAAAATATAGTTTTAAACGGTATGGTTTATCATCAGTTTCAATAATGTTAGATAATTCTAATAACTTATTATAAATTTCTTCACTAAAATTATATTTAATAACTTCTAATATTTTTTCGTTCAATTTATTTGTATTCGATATATCAACAGTATGTTTAATATAGTCAGAATAAAATGTACTTACAAAGTCATCATTAAACTTATCTTTCCAATAACCAAATTGTCGCCATACTTTATTTTTATATTTTTCACATTCTTCTTTTGATATAGGAGGTAATACACTATTTACAAAGTCAATAATTCCAGGAAGTAGAAAAAAAGGAGTATTCATATCACTGTATTCATTCTCATATTGAATATACTTAGGACTTTCACAATTATTATTAATACTTTCAATTCTTTCACCATGTATAATTTCATCATCATTAACGTTCCAACTTGTATACGGTAAAGCATCTGGAAAACCATATTCTACTCGTTCATAAGTGTTCAGGTTTTTATATAATTTATCATATACCTTAGATATTATATGGTTTATTTCTTTTTTTAATTTATCAAGTTCCTCTGTATAACAATCTAACTTTTTACATACATCATCATTAAATACTATAGTATCAGCAAAATGTCCACATGTAAATCCGGGTAATTCTATATGATTTCCAAAGTTTATGTATTTGAACTTTTTATCATATGCTCTTTTATTTTTATTCGTTATATTAGTATATCTAAGTTCACTATAAAAATTTGGAACACTTGTTTCAATATTATAATATTTAGTATATGAATAACTATAAAAATTATCTATTCGTTCAAATACATAATTATATAATGCTTCACCATAATATATTTTTAATTGTTCCTTTATATATTCATTTGCTTCATTTACTAATGCATTGAATTTAGGATGCAGTTTTTCTACATTATCATATACTATACAATGTGCAGCATTACGTGCACTATCAGTTGTTATATTTAAGTACTTACTTTCCATATTTTTTATTCTGGTAAATCAATATGTGGATAAAAATTAAATAACTTATAAAATGTATGTAAGAAATCTGTTAAATCTGTACATTTATTAAAGTATTGAACTACTACATTTTTAGCTTTATATGACCAATAATTTCCTTTAAATACATATGCTAGGCAATTTACACTTTTAATGTATACAATGCCTTCATAGTCTAAAATATTTTCACTTGTGTCTATAATAGTAAAGTTAAATTGTTTAGCCCAAAATTCATTAATAGGTATGTCTTCCACCTCATCCCACCCCCAATGTACTAAGTCTCCATCAGGTTCGATAGAAGAGAAATATGAAGATTCTATCCTATGTATTTTATGAGGTACATTATAAATAGAAACAATATCACCAATGCAATAATCTCTATATGTCTTATAATGAGTATTGATAATTATATCGGCAATTTTCCTATCAATCAATTTAGTGTATTGCTGTATATTTTTAGGAACTTTATTTTTATCCATAACTTTAATTATAAAAATTCTCTACAAAATAATCCATTTTACATTTATATAATTGTGTATCTTCGTCAAATAGAATATAATACCCTAATAATTCTATTGTTCTGTATCCTTCTCTTGTAGATGATAATAATAAAGTTTTATTATCTTTACTATCACCCATTATTTTTTACTCAAATTTGGATACAAATACTTCTGTAACTTTTTATCATTACATTTAAATGTGAAGTATTCCATTTTATCCTGCACTTTAGGAATAAAACCATTACCATATGTTTGTGAGCCTAAAGCATATTTAATATCATTAAAGATTTCGTCTGTAATACGTTTTGGTTTTATTGAACTTTCACTATATCCAAGAGAACTGCGCATTTTTCCTGGTTCTGGAAAGGTATAATGTATATAGTGTATAGTAACTTCACTTACTCTAATTTCATCTTTTCCTATTTGTAACTACATATCATATAATTCTTTTTATTTTTTCTTATATTTTTGTAACACCAACATAAGTGGCAATTGGATAATTAGTACAATGAACCAAACTGGCCAAAATACATAAATAGCAGGTGCTGGTAAACCCAATGTTAATTGTTCACATAAACTTTCAGACACCTGTTTTTCTATATAAAGCAAAGTGTTTATGATAGCTGCACCAATACAACAATAGAAAATAGCAAAACCTAAAGTTAACAATAAAATTGTATGTGTACTCATAAATAATTATTTTATAAATTAAAAGTTATCCTCCATACATTACTAATGTATATTGGTCAAAATCAAAATGTTTATATAAAGAAATAAAATTAAATATTTCATACTCATATGTTGTACCAAATGCAACTAAGAGATTATTATTTTTATCTTCTCTAAGATTTAATGCAAGTGCTTCAACATTTTTAATGGAATTTTCATCTTTATCCATTTTCATACCCCACATAGAATACTTAGAACGAATATCATGATAGGCTAAAGATTTACCAGTTTCCATATCTCTATCTAAAATATCTTTAAGATACATTTGATACTTATTTTTCATTTCTAAGATCCACTGGTATAGTTGCTCTTTATTAACAGTACCAAGTATAGTATCAAGATTATCATCAATTTGAGTATATAATCTATTATTCGTATTATCACAATCAGTATATATACTTGTTGATGTATCATGCCTTATACATGAAGAAGCTTTACTAAATTCTTCATTATACTTTTCATAGTCTTCTGAATCTTTAAAAGAATTTCTTAAGTTAAAATCCTTTTTAACTTTATAAAAGCTAATTCTAAATCCCATACACTTATTTTGTTTTGCCTCCCATGCAAGATTCCAACTTGCAACCTACGCTTTAGAGGAGCGTTGCTCTCTGCAGTTGAGCTAATGGGAGTTATTATATACTTTATATAAAGAGGAATTATATAAAAGTCTATAATTATAGAACAATAAAAAAGGATATACACTTAATAATTTAAGCATATATCCTGCAAAATAGTATCTAACAATATGAACCCTTTGTTATAGGGTATACTTTAATTTCACTCAGTTACAACAATAACAACACGATTAGATGTTGCACCAGCTGCACCCATACCAGTAACCTTTGTTACCTTAACACCATTCTTTGTAAGAACATCTGCTACTGTCTGAGCACGGGTTTCTGACAACTTCTGATTAAGTACATCAGATCCCTCTGGTGATGCATAACCTGTTACAGTTACATTTCCCTTTACAGTAGAAAGTGTATTAAGTGCTGTATCATCAAGTGTACTCTTACCCTGAGCAAAGAAAATTACATAAGTTGTATTTCCTGTAACCTTTACTGTATTTTCCTTAACTACTTCCTTAATAACTTCACGTACTACGGTCTTTGGCTTTGTATTGAGCTGATCACGGAGAGAATTAATCTCATCATTCATCTCACCAACATTCCAAACCTTGAAGTTATGTGTACCATTTGACGTCTTAAACTTGTAATCTACACCTACAAGCAATGCAAGTTGTGCCTGGTTCTTACCAAACTGAATTGCATCACCAGGTCCATGTGTAAGATTCCAATATACCCCAGGTTGTGCATATACACGCCATGCCTTCTTCTGACCAAGATTAAGTGCAAGTTCAAGTGCTGTCTTAGCTGACAACTCATCACCATCACCAAGATTATTATGGAATGAACGATGATTACCATTCAAAAATACAAGCCAACCCAGACCAGTAACAGTGCTAACTTCAAATATACGTGGTGTACCCTTATAGCCCCAAATCCAATTTGACAAATTCAATGTAGCATTTACTTCAGTATTAATAGCCTTAAACACTGTATGTGCATCATTAACATATGCATCATTCAATGCAGTAAGACCAGCAAACTGCACACCAAATACTGGAGTAAAGTCCTTACCAACTCGTACACCAGCAACAGCATTTACAGGAAATACCTTTGAAAGGCTAAGCTGTGTTGTTGCACCACCATTAACACCTACATAAACATTATCGAACATCTTAGATGTCTGTAATGCTGTCTGTGCATTTGTAACAAGGCTGAACATAACAGCCATCATAAAAATAATAAATTTCTTCATTGTTTTAAATTTACTTTTACTTTATTAAAAATTATTAATTAATTTATTTCACTTTATTTAAGTTACTTCTTATTATATACTAAACTTATAAAAAAGTCTGTATTTTAGTAATTATTTACATTAAATTTCTAATGCCTTAGCCATTCTATCATAATCCATCTCAATTCTAAGACGAGTGTTATTTACTCTGTTATTAAAGTCTGCCTCACTTTCCTTTACAATAGCTTTAATAACTATATTAGGCTCCCCATAATTATAATCATACACTGGACTGATTTCAATTTCATCTGATGTATAATCCTTCTTATGCTTATCAATTAACTCATTTAATTGAGTTATTGTCATAGGAAAATCAATAGTTTCAAGTACAACTTCTTTAATAGAAGGTTTTAAATTTAACCTATCTAATTCTTTCTTTACATATTCTTCCTGTGATAACATAGCTTTATATTTTTAATTTATTACCGCAAAGATATAATAAAAAATTAAAACATAAAAATTTTTAGTGCTAAATTAAGTTAGAGCGAACATACCTCATCCATTGCCTTAGTAATTTCAGCAACATACTTGGAATATTCCTCTGTAGCAAATACCCATTCACCTCTTCGCTTTGTTTCTTCTCCTGTATAGTGAATATCAAATTCTTTGTATACTTTACAAGGATTAGGGCTAAAAATATAAATCTTATTACTAAGATATGCAGCTTCTTCTATAGAATGTGTAATATTCAAAATAGTTGGGTCACATTCAGATTTATAAAAAATATTCAAAATGATATTCTGAATTTCTCTTTTCATCTTAATATCTAATGCACCAGTAGCCTCATCAAATACTATAATTTGTGAATTACATGCTAATGAACGAGCAATAGAAACTCGTTGCTGCTGTCCACCTGATAATTTAGATGGGTATTTATTAATATGTTCTTTTAATCCAACAAGTTCTAATAATTCAATAGCTTTTGCTTTTGCATCTTTCTTATTAATGCCGCGGATCTTCATTGGTAACATTACGTTCTCAAGTACAGTCATCCATGGATAATTAGAATATGTTTGAAATACCATTGGTATATTTTTATGATAGTCTTTTAAATCTTTACCATATACCATAATATCTCCTGATTGAATTGTATCAATACCACAAATAGCACGAACTAGCCTTGACTTCCCGCAACCTGATGCACCCATAATAGAAACAAGCTGCCCGCTATTTGGAATATCTTCAATATCTAAATTAAAGTTTTCAAACAATTTATATTCATTATTCTTACCTTTATTAAAGATTTGAGTAATATTTCTAACATTAATTACATCTTGTAACTTATCAGTTATATTATTATTACTTCCTTCTGTATCTGCCTTATTAACATTAACTTCATCAACAATAGGTGTTGGATTCTTAAAAATATCTGTATCCATAATTTTTTATATTTTATCTATGGTGTTTGAAAATAATTGGTTCAAGTTTCTTAAATATTATATCTTGAATAATACCAATAATAATGATAATAAACAATAAACAATATACTGAGCTCATATCACTTTGTCTGGATAATGTATTAATAGTTGCACCAATACCACCTTCCTTATTAATATTTTCTGCAATCGTTACATAAGTATATGAAATTGCAACTAAACTTCTAATATCGCCATAAACTTTTTCCATTACGTAAGGCCAATATACATATCTAAATTTTTGCCAATTTGACATCCCTATTGTATTAGCAGTTTGTATATATACATTATCTGTAGGATTATCAACATTTTGTAAGTCTAATACTCTCTGTGTTACAACAGGTAAAATATAAATCAAAATACCAAATGCAAGAAATGATGCTTTCATATCAAAGCCTAAACCAAAGATAGTCACAAAAATACCAGAAGTTACAGGTAATGGTAAAAATCTAATAGCCTCAAATGGTTTTTGAAACATGGCACGAGGTAAGGGATATATTCCAATAATAAAACCAAGTGGAATTGCAATTAGTAACGCATAAAAATAACCCTTTAAGTTAAGGCTTATAGTATACCATATATTAGAAAACAACTCGCGTTCCTTAATCAATTCAGGAATAGATAATACTACATCTACTGGATTAGGTAAAATCTTTGGTGAAATAAAACCAGTAATAGTAATTAGATACCATAAACATAATAATACTATACCTCCAACTATACCTGTAATAGTAGCTTTTTTATTACTTAAACTACCACCGAATTTTAATAGTTCTAACATAAATTTTTTATTTTAATAATTAAAAATAAGGAAACTTGATAGTTTTATATTTAAAATTTCTCAAGTTTCCTGCTATATATATGTTAACCAAAATTAGTCGTTAAGAAGTTGGAACTCTGTTGTTCTATATGCTTCATTAGCGCCAGTAACTCCATTTGCTCTTGCATGCTTTGGACCATTACCTACAACAATAAACCTATTCTTATTCATTTTATATTCATTGATAAGGTAATTAACTACCGCCTGTGCTCGTGCCTGTGACAACTTCACATTACTATCATAATTTCCGGTATCATCGGTATTACCTTCTACTCGAATACGAGCATTACCAAATTGCATAGCAATATCAACAAATTCTCGGTCAATAATAGTTTGTGCAGTATTATCCAATGTATAACCAGCTGTTGGGAAATTAATTGTAACCTTCTTAGTAGAAAGCGCAGCTTCTGTTTTCATATTCTCTGTAGGTGCAGTAAACTTCTTTGCTACAGTAGCTCCTTGATTATTGGATAACTTATTATTACTAATAACCATTTCAAGAATATCTGGATATACAATCTTCATCCATGGCATAACAGACTTAGCCAAACCAATATCTGTATATGTGCGTGACATCTTTGTATAAATTCGCTCACCCGTCATACCAGAATAATCGCTATTCATACCAAACCAATTCTTCTCGTCATCAAGTGTTGCATAATTAATCTTACTTGCAGATGCTAATGCAAATTCCTTATCAGTTTCAAATGCCTTTGCAAATACTCCAGCACCTTCATTAAATGCATCCTTATTGTACTTAATTTCAGAATTAGCCCATAGAATTCCCTCTACAATCTTTGCTGCAAGTTCTTTATTATTTTCAAGCCATTCCTTCTTAGCGATGAGTCCATCAGATACCAATGAATTAGCCACTGCTGTTGATGTAAGTACCTTTGAATTCTTCACCGCTGCTACACAATCTGCATCATCTGGGGCCCATACACATGCTGCTGCAACGGCCTTAGATTTGAATGCTTGTGCAGCTTCAACACCTGAACCAACCTTAACTGGAATAATATCATTCATTGTCATTCCATTAGTTTCAAGTGTATTTAGCAAAAGGGTATGTGATGCTGTTCCTTCTGCATATGCAACTTTCTTTCCCTTTAAGTCTCCAATATTATTGATAGAACCATCCGCTACCAATGCATCAGCACCATTTGAGAAATTCAATAGCATAAAATACTTCATATCTGACATTGTACCAGAAGAACTCAACTCTGTTGGCAAGGCATCCAATGTACAATATTCAATATCGATACTACCATCTTTCAAACCAGCACGAGCGGCTTCAAAATCATCCATAATAAGGATATTCAACTTAATACCATACTTCTTATACAGGTATGAATCATTAGACCCCTTCAAACCACCATTTGCCCATACAATAGGTTCAAAACCACAATAAGTGTTAACTGCAAGTGTTGCATCATAATCGCCCTTATCAGATGTACTAACTAATGATGAAGGTCCATCATTTTCAAACAACTTAGATGAAGCAAGCTTTTCAGTAGCACCACTAAAATAAAGAAGTGCACCAACTACTGCTACTACTACCAAAATTACCATAGTGCGCCCAGCACCTGTCAATCGATTTAAAAAATTCATAGTTCTTATAAATTTAAAATTTTAAAAATATTTGTTATTACTGTTTACTTCATTATATGCGAGTTCTTTTTGCTTTGGAATACTTACAGTTACTTCTGATTTATCCGTAAGTAACTTAAAACCATTCTGCTCATACTTAGAAATGATTTCATTGGCCTTTTCTACATTCACTTCATTTTCAATATCAAAATCAGTAAGTAGAGAATTAGAACCATCTAAGAACTGATTCATTTCTGCAATATTAGTATTGACAGTATCAGCAATATGTTCCAATGCAAGTTCTTCCTCAAGTGAACGGCTCATACCACCTGCCATAATATTCTTAAATGCTTTAAGTACAGACTGTTCACTCTTTGCAGCTTTATATTCTTCCTTCTGTACATTCAATTCACTTTCAGAATCTTTAATCTTAAAGTCTGCCATTGTACGAAGTCTCTTCAATACATCTAAATACTTTTCAGTAGTATTAATACGATTAATTGTATTCTTAAGAATTCTATCAGTACGAGCAATATTATTACAAGTTAATTGATAATTTGTCTTATACTTAATAAGTTCCTCATTAGATAAATTTTGTTGTGCTTTACTTTCTAATACTGACTTCTTACGAGCAAGTTCCTCTAATGTATGTTGATAATTATCTCGTGATTTCTTCATGCCAGTAAGTGTGCCTTCAAGTTTTGTAATATTAACATCAACAATATTCAACTTGTGATAAAGTTCTTTAATTCCATTCTCAAGAATAGAAATAGGATCAATCTTTACAAAGAAACCAAGAATCTTACGATTAAGTTGAAGCCAAAAAAGACTAATCCACTTCCAAAATGATTTACTACAAAGAATACTAATAACTGCAGCTAATACTACAAGTTCTCCAATAAAGAACAAAAGATTTGCTGTACCTGCAATTAGAAATGGTAATGCTTTAAATACCATATAACCAATACCACCAGCAGCTAATACAGATGTAAACTTTGCAAATTTTCCTCCAGGTCTATTCCACAACATCTTCATCTGATCTGAAGATATAGTGGAAATTGAATGATTTGTATCTAACATAGAATTTTAAATGTTTATAATGTTTATAATGCTTTTATCTTTATTCAATGAATCTAATACATAATCTACAGAATTATTAAAGATTTCCTCTTTCTTTTTAATTTCAGAAGAATCTTGTGCAATAGTTTCTTTCAATGTAGAAATAGTATTATTCGTATTATTAATTTCATTTTGAATAGATAATAACTGCTGCTCTAAGTCTGCTTTAGTTTTCTCTAATTCTTTAATACTATTCTCTTTATCTCCAACCTTTTCTTTATATAGTTGAGCACATTGTTCTTTACCATTGTTTCTTTCCTTTTCTACAATAGAAATATAATTATCTATAGACTTTAATAATAAATCTTTTGTAAATTCTGGATGAGACTTTTTAATAGTTCTAAAACCACCTTCAAATGCTTGTTGCATAGGTAATGACATTTCCATTAATGCACTTGCATTCTGCTTAACTGTTAGGTAATCAGGTTCATTATTTTTAGTACTATTACTAATCATTACCTTCTGAATGTTATCTACTATAGAATTATCGATAGTAGTTGTAGTAGGTTCATTTGTAACTTGAACATTATTACCAGAAGATACTTGATTAACTATAGGTTGTTGCTGCACTAACTGCACTCGATTTGCTGATGCAGATTTATCAACCTCTTGTGTATTATTTGTATTCTCGTCAGGTTTAATAAAAAAATCTTTAAAACCCATAATTTTTTATTTTAAATTACTATTTAAATTTTCTTATATCTTATATAAGTAAAAATAGAAGAAAGTCTGAAATTTTAATGAAAACTTTTATAAAATATAAAATAAAAGAGTGAAATTTTAATTAATTTCACTCTGTATATTTTTAATTTAAAATTTCATAATAACCATGTTCTGGATGATACCGATATTTTATGGTATCTCCTTCTTTATAAAATTGGTATTTAATTCTATATGGAACTAAATGGATAACTTTATTTTCATCATAGAAACTCGTATATACCTCATTTCTATAATACTCTGGTATAAATGTATTTAAAATCGGTTCTTTTATTATACCAACACCATCTTGTGATTTATAGATTTTTAATAAAGATTCATACTGGTCTTTATAATAAAATGCAAAAATACTGATAAATGCTAAACATGCAAATAAAATTAAACATAAAATTCCCATATTTTTATTACTTAATTAAATATTGGTAAGTTTGAAATCCTTTATGACTTTTAGAAATAGTTTCCCTTAAATATACTGTATTATGTATATTACTGTTTTTAACATCTATAAATGGAATTGACCAACATTTTAAATCTTTATTTACACAAAATAAAATATCAATCGGATGATTTAAAATATTATCAAAAACTTTTCCTTTGGTTCCACCTGTACAACGAAGATCAATTCCATTATCATCACGCATTGTTGCTTTACATTGTACAGTTAAAAATTTATTGTCTTTTTCTACAATAAGATCGTACCACTATGTATCATTTATAGGTAAACTTATAGTATATCCCTATAATGTAAAATAATTAATAGCCATAGTTAATCCAATACGACCAGTTTGTTTTCTATCAAACTTTTTCTTACACATTAAGTGGAACGGGGAGGATTCGAACCTCCGTAGCTAGAAAGCACCTGATTTACAGTCAGGCCCATTTGACCACTCTGGTACCGTTCCAAAAATGAAGTCAGAGCTATATTACTTTTCCGGGATAAGTACTGACTTCTATAAACAAATAAAAAATATGAACTATGTAGCCCGACATTAATTATTAAGTAATAAGGTGTGAAATTATATAGCTTAAATTTCTAAGTAACTTTCCCTTATTACGAGTAACATATAAATTAATATATGCTGCTGCAACTACTCCCCAGTGTCCTTGAAGTATTATTTTTGTTACATACTTCCTTTGCTTCACTCTGGTCAGAAGCAATATTTTAAGAACATTACAGCATGTTTTAAAATATCGTCTGGTATATTTAAAGCTGACATCCAGCCATCAGCACTCTCTTTTACATGTACCTAAGATTTTAGGCAACTAAGTTATATCCTCAACTTAGAAAGGTAATCAAGTCACTCACTCTTCACACTGCAAAATAATAAATGTGCTCTCGTTAACACTAAGCGGCCTCATGCCAGGCTACTAACCACCTGGGAACGGCCCCTGGGGGAGTTTAACCCTCTCTTTTTAAAATTTATCTGAAGTACTCTCATGTATCTGCATGCACTGTCCATGCTTCCAAATGAAAATGACTTAACTAAATTATGATTGAATATTTAAGTAGACCTAAAAATATTCATTTTATTTTTATATTTCTTCTTGTTTTATATTTAATATCTCAATGAACGCTTATACATATTATATAGAAATTGTAACCAAAAGTCTATAAAATTAAAGAAAACTTTTATATAATATTTAATAACTTTTTTAATTCTGATGATTTTCTTGGTAAACCATATGATTTAAACCATTTGCTGATAGCTACATCACTAACTTTATATATAGACCCTATTGCAGACAATGATTTATGTTCTTTATATAATTCAACTAATTGCTCTTTTGAAGGACGTAGAACTTTTCTACTATGATTTCCTCTACATTTTGTACAGTAAGTAGCAGTTCTACTAATTTCTTTATTACAATCTTTACAATAATAATGCTTCTTCTTTTGTGCACTACCACAAAAATTATCAGTTTGACTATGACAATTAGGACATAATAACTGCAAATTTTCTAAATGATTATCAGAGTGAATTCCATTAATATGATGTAATTGTAAAATAATTACTTTATCCATCCATGAACTTATCCCGCAAATTTCACACTTATTTTCTTTTATACCTTCTTTTATTAATTTATTTTTTAATTTAGAAGAAGCAATAGGAACATTATCATTTAAGTATGTAACTGCACTTACATATGCTTTATTTTGTACATTACTTTTATATTGTTTACTAAATGTAAAATGTGATATATCAATATTAAATGCTTTTATCTTTCTCTTAAGAGTAGATGAATTATTACCAGATATAGGAATATTCATTCTTCTTAAAGTTTCAGAATATGAATCTGACTTTTTTATAGCATCTACTATGATTTGTTTATCCCATATATATTTCATTATTAAAATTTTTAAACATTGTTGGGATACTCGGAGTCAAACCAAGAATTTTAGGACCAAAACCTAACGTGTTATCGCTACACTATATCCCAATAAAATATCACTATATTCTTTATATTATAGAGAACTTTAAGATAAAAGTCTACTTATTTTCAAATAAAAATTTTAATTACTTATGCATTATATTGAATCATATTAAGATTAAAGTCAATTGCATTTTTAATTAAATCTTTTAACTGTTCTTTTGATAAAGTTTCTTTTAGCTTAAACCCTATATCAGATGGTTCAGTTAAATTATTATCCTTAAACCATTGCCAATTAGTTTTATCATTATATGATAAAATCAAATAAAACAAATCATCTGGCAATGAATGTCCTTTGAACTTTTTCATAATTCTTATTTATAAAATGAAATATATTCTTCCCATAATTCAGGAAAAGTTCGTTTAAACCAATCACAATATGCATAAGCATATGCTTTTAATTTAAATGGAACAGCATAGTATTCAATTGGAACTTCATTAATTAATATCATTAATTGAAACCACTCATATTTTTCTTGTTCCCAACTATAGAGGGCCTGTCTTTCACAAATTTCAAGTGTATCATAAAAATTACATACATTTCTATGAAAATTTAAACCTTTAAATGGTTTTCTATATTTTTTATGTTCACTAAATTCCAACCATAAATAACTATTTTGTGCAGGCTTACACTTTTTATCTGTAATTAAATTAATTTCTTTAAATAGATATTTTTTAATAGTTCTTAATTTCATATTTAATATAAACTATATTATTATATATTGCTATTATAAAAATCTTGTATTTGCTTATATACCGGAGCAAACTTAGAATTAAAAGTTTCTTCATCTATAATAGAAATGCTATTAAAAGTTTTTACATATTGAAACTCTAATTTATCAGCTGAAATAGATAAACCTGTTTCAGGATTAACCTTAAGATAAACCCCATTTATAACAAATTTGAATTCGTCTTTAATAGTTGTATTCCCTATATAATTAAGGTCTTTAACTTTTACGTAATACTCTATATCATCAACGTATCGAGTATTTGTATATACAATGATTTCTTTTGTTAACTTTAAATATTTTGCATTACAAATATATTTTATATCAGAATCAGATAAATCATTATAGTTAAATTCTTTTTCCATATATATTTTATTTTTATATAAAAAATTAAAAAGAGCTCCCAGTCGGATTCGAACCAACGACCTGCTCATTACAAGTGAGCTGCACTACCACTGTGCTATGGAAGCAATAAAATTAAATTATATAGGAATGATGGAATTCGAACCCATAATGTTTCTAATGTATATGCTCCTAAAGCATACGTGTTTCACCAATTTCACTACACCCCTAACTTTAGCGGCATGCCTGGATTCGAACCAGAACTTCCACCCCCACCGGATGGTGCACTTCCTATATACTACACTGCCTAAGTTATTATCCAATCAGCGCTAATTCAAATAATAACTGAACTATCCTGGATAGTTTATGTTTAAGTATTTTCTACGTATTTCCATTTATATCCATATGCAGTCATACTAATTCCTTTACAACACTGTGAAATTTTAGAACATACTCCACTTCTATTAGAGTTATAGTTATGTATTATTCTATGTCCACTTAACCATTTCACTGCATCATTTATTGATGAAAATTTTTGAATACTCTAATTAGTTTCTTTATCACATTGATATATTTCAACAGGCTAAAAACAAAAACCTGTATAGTATTTATGTTTTATAACATCACTATTATTAATAACTTTAGATATAGTATCAACACAACAATGTAACTATTTTGCTATTTGTCTCATATTTAATCCAGAATTATACAATTCTAAAATTTCTTTATAATTATATAAAACTGTACCATCTCCGCCTTTAGTAGCATTGTAACCGTTATATCCATAGGTATTTAATTCATTGATATAGTAACTTTCATATTTAGATAAATCTTCAATATTACATACTTTCAATAAATCAACTGAAAAATTTTCAATACCATATTTTAACATAGCTTTATATAAAGGTCGATTTTTACATCGCTCCCTTTTATATTCATTACAATGCTATTTAAACCGTTTCTATATATCTAATGTAGTTTTGCCAATATATTTCTTACCATTAATATTATTAACAATAACATATATATAGCCAACCACTATATTAGAATTATCACTTTTTCTCATATATTGTTGCGGGGGTAGGATTCGAACCTACGACCTTCAGGTTATGAGCCTGACAAGCTACCTCTGCTCTACCCCGCAATGTATTTCTTTATTCAAAATTTCAAAAATCCCTTTGTAATAAACAATTATATTTCTTTGTTACTTACATTTATTTATAAGATAAAATTATGAAAAAGTCTGCTTATAAATCAAATAAATTCACTTTTTTATGTTCTAAAATAAGCTAAGGATTATATCCTTGTTTTATATAAGCATTAAACTTGTCCTTCATATTTTGAACATTTAATGTCCAATTAGACTTTATCTCATATATTGTATTACCAACTATAAAATCAGGAATTGCTATTCTCTCTTTATTTAACTATGTATCATAGTAAATAAGTCTTAAACTCTCTACTGTATATGATATATGTTTATTATCCAATTGAAGTGCAAACTCCTTTTCATATGAAGATCTCAAATAAACTTCTTTATTATCCCATGTAGTGTGCCAACCACATTTATAGTTATTATATATAGGACTACAAAGTACAGTTCCTTTCTTTATATTTAAAGAATTAGATTCAGATAAATCCCTTGAGGGAATACCTAAATATTTAAAAACTTTATTAGTTAAATTACTGGGACTTGGATAATTAAATAACTTCCCAATTTCAGTAGAAGTATACTATTTATCCCAATATAATTCATATAGAAGTTGTTTTACTCTATTAAATTCAGCTTCAACTTTTTCTATATTTCCTAAACATGAAATATTAAATGTAAAGTATTTATGTAAAGTTTTAATTTGTTGTATATTATGGTTTTTACAAAACTCATTATTACAATGTAATTGCCCACATATCTAACATTTCTTTAATCTTCTTTCTTTTCTACATTTATTACATAAACAAGTTTTAATAGATGCATTTTTCTTAATGTATATTTCCTAATTACATTTAGAACAGTATGCAAGTTTTAATTGTTCATGATTTACATTTATGGTAGAAAATGAATGTGCGCACTATGTAGAACAAAAACGATTACTTACCCCTACTACATATTCACATTTACATTTTTCACATTTCATAATTTAAAATGGGTCATCATCATCTGTACCGTCAACTACATGAATATTAGATGTATCTCCTTGTGTAAAACCTTCATGCCCTGCACTTGGAACACTATTTACACATAATTGAGTCTCTACATCTATATTTGTTATAGTTATATAAGGTACATTATAAAGTTTTTTCATAATTTTTTAAAAAATTATCAGTTTTTGTAGTTTATATATTTTAACGTGTTGGTGGTGCGACAGGGGCAAAATCCATCAGCACGATTTTATCTAACTTCGCTAAATTAAATAAATTGCGGGCACGGTAGGATTCGAACCTACGACCACCTGATTAACAGTCAGGCGCTCTACCACTGAGCTACGTACCCAAAATAATAGTTATAATACTGGACGTAGTACACATTAAAACTACTATAACTATTTATACATGTGTAAATTAAAAATTAATTCACATTTATGGATAAACTGCCCCAATATTAGCAGTTATTTGAGATTAGTCCAACTCATATGGAAACTAATATATAGTATTTTGTTTCCCAACAAAATATATATTGTGTGAGCATTGAGATTCGAACTCAAATTTCCAACTATCGCGGCCGGCATATTTACCATTATATGATACTCACTAAAAAAACGCCCTAACAGCACTCCTATGAAATTACTCAATGGTCTGTCACAATTTTAATAATTTTACTTATCAAAATAGTTCAGGGTTTCTGGTTTGGCGTTCAACTACTATAAACCCTTTTTCATTTTATTTTTATTTGTAGCTCAGACAGGACTCGAACCTGCACGGGCATTACTGCCCAAGGGATTTTAAGTCCCTAGTGTCTCACCAGTTCCACCACTGAGCCATTAATTTCGGTTATATCGTTACCAACGCAGCTACTTATGAATAATTTGCAACTTAAACTTAAGTATTACTCCGAGATGTTGTCTTTTAATTTTACGTGTAATATCTACGGATGTGTATTACTCAACCAGCACAAGCCTTGTCTGGATTTGGCTCATTAATTATTTTCTTATTACTTTTTATTATAGAGAATTATAAATAAAAAGTCTGTATTTTTCAATAATTTTTTAATTGTAATTGCATTAGGTCCAACATTAGAATATTTTTCTAATTGTTTCCAATTTTCCTCTAATTGTTCAGGTGTTGCATTTTCTAAAAAATTCAAAAGTCTATTCACTAATTTACTCATGAGATTTATTCTTCTTCTTGATTTATATATCCTCTAACTATTTTAGCATACTCTAAAACATCTGGGCCTATTTCATTAAGATACTCCCATTCTTTTGATTCTTTATCTAATACTTCTTTCGGGGTATTTTCAAAATATTGTTGTAATTGATTTAGAAGTTTTCCCATAGTTAAAATAAAAATTATATAGTTGGTTTGGTGTCGAGACCATCAGTCCCCTGTACATAGAACTTACATTGCCTTCCCGTTGTTTTCAACATATAAAATGTGTCCTTCTTTTAAACTAAACGAACATAAACAATTAGTCCATTATATAATTATTTGTTTTACTGTACTACTCTTACTATTAAATTATATTTTGCTGCCGAATTTATCATATGTTTAGTTCCTTTATTTTCTGAATTAGGATCTAAAAATGCAATTAATGCATTACTTACTTTTGCCATTTCTTCATTGCGAATATAACCAGCAGCTTTACCATGTAAATTCCAACCAGCTGGATGTACTTCGCATTTATAATTATTTTCAAGAGCATATTTTTCACCTAAGGAATCTGCTCCTCGTGCATGTCCAGAAACTATTACTAATTCTATATTAGAATCATTAATCAAGTCTTTTAAATAAAAATCACAATAAGATTTTAATTTTTCATAATCATTAAAATTTCTTGAACCTGCAATAATTACTTTATATATCATTAATTTTTCTATAATTATATATAAAAATATAAGTTGTATTTAATGAAGTATTTATTTTCAACAATATCCATACCCAAATCTAAAACCGGGCATAGTACATTCAAAAACAAAATCAATGTTAATAGGTATCACCCTATAAAAGTAAAATATATTTTGTACTTTCCCGTCAACACATAATGTAATATAACATAAAGTTATATTTCGTACATCCGTATATAAAGCATAACGCAATATATATGTATATGTAAAATATTATAGAAGTAGAAATACCCATTAAATACATGCAGCAAGTTAGAGTGGCAAGCACCCAAGACCTTTACTTACTTATATGTTTATATATAGGGTTTACAATGAATTTACTTCATTATAAATAGATTTCAAATTATCAGGAATTGCAATCTTTAATGATGCATATTCTTGTGCCTTTTTCTTAATCCATAAGTTAAACTCCGACATATATTTAGTTTGCACCTGTGAATATTTTTCAAGTTCCTCTTTATACTTATTATCAATAGATATACGATTTGCAGATAATGCCAATTCACACTCGTGCTTCATGCCATTAAGCTGTGCTTGTACCTGGCGATGATCTTTCTGAAGCTTGAAGAATAAATCTTCTACTTTACTCTGCTCAACAGAAGGATTATAATTATAAATTATAGTATCTCTTCCATCTTCCTTAACTTCATGAGGTCTATTCAATTTATCAGAAAGCTCTTCACGTGCTTTAGAAAATGCACCAGATGGATGAATGTACTTACCATATACAGCTGCTTGTGTTTCAAGCATATAATAACGATTACGATCTTTAATATTTAAAGATGCATAATAATCATCTTCCGTCATATAATTATCTCGTTCTGGATATTCTGGTAAAGTTTCATTCTTTTCCATCTTAACCCAGTCAGCAAGAGATAATCTATTAAGTTCTGCTTGAAGGTTCTCCTTTGCTTTGAGTGCTTCACGCAACCATGCAATCAATGACTTTGCGTCACTAATCTTGTTTAACTTAGTTTCTACAAGTTCAAGAAATGTTGCATCTTTACCAATAGAAATTTTAACATTATTATTACTATCGATTAAAGTTACAGATGTATTTACAAATGAAGTGTTGTTCAAATCTTTTTCAATATTCTGTACATACTCCTTTGCCAAATTTGCAACATGGTTTGCACTGGTTGATGTCAAACCGTTATCCGAGAAAAAAACGCTATTACTTTCCATATATTTAATTTTTATAAGTGTCCTCGTCCTCGTCGGGACTCGAACCCGAGACTCTCGCATTGCTTTAGTAATAGGATTCGAACCTATAATGGAGTAGTTGTAAGTTTCTTAACTCCCAGCCTTCCGCTTCCGTCGCTTGACTTTACCATTTCGTCAATACTAAAGATTGATTTTCAGTTTACTCTGTATAAAAGTGCGATACTCTACCAACTGAGTTACGAAGACATTTTAATTTTTTATTTGTGCTATGTATAGGTATCGATCCTATGTCCACCCGGGTAACACCGGGCACTCTAACCACCTAAGCTAACATAGCAAATTTTATGCAGTGCGTATGGGAATCGAACCCATGACCTTCGCCGTGACAGGGCGGTATTCTAAACCAACTGAACTAACGCACTAAATAAGTATGTGGAGAAAACCTCCTCAATAAAACCCATAGGTACAAAATCCATACTTCATTTTTGTTTTTCTTTAATTTATATATTATATGTAAATATTATTAAAAAGTCTATTATATTTTAACCAACTTCATTATTAACTGCATATAATTTTAATAAATCTCCATTACTTACTTCTAATGGATATTTTTTATTATAATCCTTAATTACATAATGGCATCCATTATTAATCCATTCTGATAAATGTTTTTCAATAACATCAATAGCCTCTTCGAAAGTATTTAACTTTTCTATTACATAATTAATAACATTATGTAAATTAACATGAAATTTATCACATGAATCAATATATGTACAAACACTTTCTATGACCTTATCTTTACTACCAACACGACAGAAAATATCATCAAGCCTATCTTCTATTGAATCACCATTTCCAAAAATTAACTTTCCTTCTTTAGTTAATATTAAAATATAACTACGATCACCTTCATTTAATAAATGTTCAGCTATATCTAAATAAGTCATAGTGATAGCAACCCCGAAACCAGATATATCTTCAATATATGGGTTATGTATCATTTTATATATACCTACAGCAGATTCAATGTAAAGACTGTTATCATGTAAAATATGTAAACAGTTCTCATCCCGCCATGCAGTAGTATATTTAAAGCTATAATTATTATTTTTGAGGTGATACATGATAGTATCTATACTTCTTACTCTATCCTTTAGTTTTGATGTAACTTCATCTATAGTATCATATAACTTATTGATTTCATCATCGCAACCAACTCTATATAAACGTCGTTTACTACTATTATCAATTTTTTCAAGTAATGATTTTACTTCCATTATATAATACTATTAAATTTTTATATATTAAACTTAATGTGTAGACTCTATAAAGCTTGAGCCCATAAAATATTTACGACACTCTCCTCTTTATTGTTAATACTTATTATTGTATATAGGTGTATAGCTGAGAAACTACACTCTATAAAACCATTTCGGTACAAACTCCCTTACACTGTTTGTTTTACATTAGATAAGTGCAGCGGATTCGAACCACTCCAGTAACAATGACCAGCCAGTCTACACCGACCGCTAACTTCCAGTTAGCATCACTTAAAGCCTATTGACAATAGCAATTTCCATTGTAATAACCTTGCTAACATGTCCGTGTGGAGGGACTTGAACCCCCGACCACTTGGGTATAAGCCGAGCACTCTGACCAACTGAGTTACACACGGAATTTTTATTTTTATTTGTAACGCCAACGGGATTCGAACCCGTGACTCCAGCGTGAAAGGCTAGCGACTTAACCACTTGTCGATGGCGCTATTTAATTACTTGTTACTTTTATTATATAGAATATTTTAAGTAAAGTTTGTTATTTTATTTAAAAAATTTCAAAGAACTTTTTGTACTTGATTGATTAATTAACTTATGTATTATTAACCAACGAACATTTCATTATATATAGTATGTAAGAAAAAGTCTGCATTATTTCATATAAAAATTAAAGACAACTTAAACATTTTATAGTTAAGTTGTCTTTAATGAGGTTATATATAAAATAATTGCAATTATGTTTCTATATGCACTTAACTATATGTAAAATAAAGATTTGTTAAAACGCATTCATTGCCTTCTAACTCATCATTTATCTTTTTATATATAGTTTTATTTTTTAACATATCCTTTTATTTATTTAAGAAAAATATATGAAAATTCAATTTACCGGTGCCCTCCAAATTTACTATTATATGTTTGTTGTTGAGTACTTGAAGGCTGATTATTATTTACAGGAGAATTTTGCATATTTTCTCTTCTCATATTTCCAAAACTTTGATTTTGTTGTGGTTGTTGATAAGAAGGCTGAACTACTATATTATTAGTACCTTGTCTACTACTTCCAAATGCACTATTATTTGGTCTATAATTATAATCGGAATACCTACGAGGGGTTCTTGGAACAACATATGTAGGTTGTGCATAATAATATCGGTCATAATAATCGAAATATGTACCACCAGGATACATATCACGATTATAAAAATTCTAATAATTACTGCTATATGGTCTATAGTAATAATGTACTTCTGGATACTGACGGATATACACATATCGGTTATATGGAACTCTCATATAGGTATATCCATCATTCCAAATAACATAATATGGAACTGTACCTCTATAAATGATAGGAGTTCCCCCCATATAGTCATAATATGTATATTCTACATACTCATCATAACCGTCCATCCATGTTATACCACATGAATTAAAAGTGAATAATGTTGCACACAATACACAAAGTGTTAATACAAATCTTTTCATAATTTAATTATTTTAATTGATTATTATACCATATATATTTGAATTATATAAAAAAGTTTAGAAAAGTACACATAAAATTAAATAGGGAAATTCCTATAATTTAAAGGAAACCCCCTATTTCAATAAATTTAAATTATATTTTTCTGGTTTATTTACCATTTTTTATAAAAATAATGTTTTTCTGGATACTGACGAATGTACTCTCGCTTATAGTCTGGTACTTTTGTAAACGTATATCCATAGCCATACTTCCAACCAACATAATATGCTTCTAAACCGTTAAAGATAACAGGAGTTCCCAGCAAAGAGTCATAATATGTATATTCTACATAGTCATCAACATCATCCAAATAGGACATATCCTTACTACATGAGCTAAAAGTGAACAATGTTGCGCACAATACTAAAAATGATAATACAAACTTTTTCATAATTTAATTTTTTTAATTGGTTTCTACCATATATATTCAAATTACTTAAAAAAGTCTGGTAAAATACACATAAAATTAAATATGAAAACTCCTATAATTTAAAGGAGTTTTCATATTCTAATAAATTTAAGTTATATTTTTTCTGGTATAATCATATCAAAATCCTTTGTTATTTTTTTAACATATCTACCATAATAATTATTATCATCAACTCGTAAATCATCAATAGATAGATTATATATTAAATGAAACAAGGAAATCGACTTATAACCATCCGGTGTTACATATTCTGCTATTTTATTATTCCATAGGTCTTCATATGTTGTAATAGTTAAAATCCAATTACTTTTATTTTGTCTATTAATAAATGCAGAAGCACTTGTTTCATATCCTAACAATTTCTGCATCCAATTATTATTATGTATATTTTTATAGACTTCTAAGCGTTCATTTAATTTTTTAAATGGCACTTGTGAGAAATCATATACAGGAATTAGGTATACAGGTCTTTTTTCATCATCTACATATCCCTTTACTGGATTAAACATTTGAGATACTATGATTTGATACATAATACCGTCATTTAATAAAATATAGGTATTATCATAATCCTTGTGCATATATAAATCTAAATCTTTCCCTGCAGTAGAATCTTCAAAATGTTCTATATACTTTTCCGGTTGTTTCCAGAAATCTGCTGTATATGCAGATTTTTGAAATCTATACCATATATCAGAAAGCATGTCTTCTGATAAATTATTAGTACTATCAGATGCAGCTAATACATCATTTTTTGTACATGCATGACACACTTTATGACCATGATCATAAAAAATTAATTTTGTAGTAGACCTTCCAATTTTACCATTAATTAATTTTGTTGTTCCTAAATAGTACCATTTTGCACGAGTAGTTCCATCCTTAATGATATAAGGTTTATTTGGAATTAACTCTAATGCTTGGTCCTTTGGAGCAAATAAACTCTGCTGTAATTTAGATAATTCTGAATATGTTGTATTATCTGCGGTAGGCATTAATAATAGCTCCGCACCTTTCCATACATATACTAATTTTCCAACAATTCCAGTATTAATAATGTTACAATGTTGGATAATGTATATAAAATTATCTATAGTAATTTCAAATTCAAAACCTCTTGGATCATATATACTCAAATACTCTTGGCGTTGTGACCATTTATCCTTTATATTAGAATGTATCATAAAGCCCTCAGTAGGAGTATTTTCAAATTCATTACTATCGATTTGTTTATCCCTCCAATTTTCCCATGAAGTTTCTTTACGTAATTTACCTGTATGGTCATAGTAAATTACGTATCCTATTTTCTTTTCAAATTTAGTATCTCTATATTGATACCCAACTTTCAAAGTTTTTGGCAAATATAGTTCAGATGTAGTTAGTAACATAACTTCTTAAATATTAATCGGTTAACATAAAGTCTTTATTTTCAACTTTCAAAATATCCATAACATTTGTAAAGATAGTTTGTTTATCTTCTGATGTATATGTATTATTATCAATAGTAAGAGCCTTCAATACTCTATTAAATTGTGTTTTAGTAATCTGTGTATACTCATCTATGGTTCCTAATAAGTACGATAATGAAATATTTGGGCATGACATATAATAAGTATTAATATTAACAATACCTTTTGTCTCTCGATTATAACTAAATGTAATACAAGTTCCATTTACTATCATATTCATACATTCTTCTAATGAATTAAAATCATTAAGTTCTTTATCTATATAAATTAATGTTACAATAGATTGGAATGGATTAATATAATAGAAATACTTACCTTTTACCTTCTTCAAAATTTTTGCAAATCGACTTAAGAAAATAGCATCAGCTGAATTAAGAACACTACGAATATTAGTTATTGTTAAATCATTTGACATGTCCTTAACTAACTGGTCAAATTCATCACGAGTTTCATTTCCTAATGCCTTTTTATCTAAACCATGTACAGAATTCTCAGGACGAATATAATTAGATTGACGTACTCTTATATATTCTTCTAAAGTTTCAAACTTTTCTCCTACAAGTTTCTTAGTTATTTCACTTACTTTACTCATACAGTTATTTTTTATTATTTTATTTGTTCGTAGCATTCTGCTCACCTGGTGAGTTTACTACTAATGTTTGTTTACCTATAAAATCATTTAAGTTTTGTGCATTGCAATATGTCATTGCAGATCTTAAACAATCTTCCATATTCTTAGACCATTGTTTCATAGTATACTTACATGGAATGAGCTTTTCAATACCTTCTGCAGTTTGTCCAGCTTTTACTTTTAATTCAGTTTGTGCTTTCTTAGATGCCATTCCATATATTCCTTTATGCATATTTGTATATTCTTTGATTAAGTAACGCTTTACTTCTTCTGATAATACATTTAATGGAACATCTTTATATTCTGCAAATACTGTTGTATCTTTAATATCAACTACCTTATATGGTAGCAAACTCTTATCCTGCAATATTTCAGGTACTGAATACTTTAACCCAAATGTAATAGTTCCATCTACATAATCAATATAAAGAATACTTCCATATTGTTTATAATCATTTATAATTTCACCTGCACTTTCAAAGAAACCACCGAAAATACCTCCTACCATTACATAGTCAGCTCCAAGTGCTAATGCTTTAATTACATCATCATAATTTTTAATACCACCATCTGCAATAATTTTAATATCAAGATGTGCATTCGTTTTATATTCATAACATGCATGTACTAAACTTCCTTGTGGTACATGGCAACCAGTATTAGATGATGTAATACATACAGAACCACCGCCTATACCAACACGAACATAATCTATTCCACATGCGTTGTACATAGTTAAAGTTTCTGGATTTGCAATATTACCCGCCATCAACTTTACTTTATCTTTATACTTTGCTTTTACTTTACTACATAATTGTAATAAATTCGATAAATGACCATTTGCAATATCTAAAAGAATATAATAGGTATTATCAAATTTATCAAATGTATTATATATTTCTTCTAATTCAGATAAACCAAATGCACACCAATATCCTTTTTTCAAATATTCTATTCTGATTTCATAATCAAAGTTACGAGGTATAATAGGTGTTATATGATTATTATACCACATATCTAAATTATAAAGATCTACGACTGATGACATAGGTGCTGTGAATATAGGTAGAACTTCACTATTTGTTTTTTCACTATGTTTAAAAGGATTTACATCTCGCCTTGAATTTACAGTAGTTCTAACTGCAGGCATAATAGTTAAATCATCATAAGAATATTGTAATGTTGTATAAATTACTGACATTGTATCATTTTATATAAGTTTTATATTTATATATAAATTATATAAAAAAGTTTATAAGTAATTAAATATTAATTCTTATAGGGTTAACAACTAACCCCTTATCAGCTGGCTAATAAATAGCATCACTGTTACATTTAAGATATTTACGAAGTATATTTAAACTTCCATTTATATCTGCATTTACAGATAAACCCGTACTTGTTTTATATAAACCACGTTTAACTCTGGTACCACTAAATTTAATATCAGTCTATTTGTCTTTCTTATTATATATAGGAATTTCATCATTATCGAAAAAAGATGCTTTACTTGTGTAACTTTCTTCCTATAATATAACTCTAATTCCATTCATTTGGCCTTTATAAATTATTTGATTAACCAATGTATAAAAAGGAATTTCAGTAAATTTCTAATTATTAATTCTACCTATATTA
>ERZ773180.116-NODE-116-length-57556-cov-7.687084_pt1 | contig 57556 bp, 46 predicted proteins | sample MGYA00511080_ERZ773180 | MGnify/ENA primary metagenome ERZ773180 (study PRJEB29015, sample SAMEA2738175) | human oral metagenome | biome: human oral; feature: human-associated habitat; material: saliva | place: China | collected 2178 ... | reverse complement strand
ATGACCGAGCGGCCGGAGTAGTCGACGCGCTTGCCGAGGAGGTTCTGGCGGAAGCGGCCCTGCTTGCCCTTGAGGGACTCGGCGAGCGACTTCAGGGGACGTCCGCCGCGGCCCGTGACGGGACGGCCGCGACGGCCGTTGTCGAAGAGGGCGTCGACGGACTCCTGGAGCATGCGCTTCTCGTTGTTGACGATGATCGCCGGGGCGTCGAGGTCGAGCAGACGCTTGAGGCGGTTGTTGCGGTTGATGACGCGACGATAGAGGTCGTTCAGGTCGGACGCGGCGAAGCGGCCGCCGTCCAGCTGGACCATGGGGCGCAGGTCGGGCGGGATGACGGGGACGACGTCGAGGATCATGTTGGCCGGGTCGTTGCCGCCCTTGAGGAAGGAGTCGACGATCTCGAGGCGCTTGACGGCGCGCTCCTTCTTCTGCTTCTGGGACTCGTCGGAGGCGACGATGGCGCGCAGCTCTTCGGCCTCCTTGCCCAGGTCGATGCCATGCAGCAGGTCGCGCACGGCCTCCGCTCCCATGCCGCCCTTGAAGTAGATGGAGTAGTAGCGCTTCATCTCGGTGAAGAGAGCCTCGTCGGAGATGAGCTCGCGCTTCTCGAGCTGCATGAACCTGTCGAACGCGTCACGGCGGAGCTGCTTCTCCTCCTCGTACTCCTCCTGGAGGTCGGCCACGCCGGCACGGATCTCGTCGGCGGAGAGGGGCTCGATGTCACCGAACTCGTCACCGTCGGACTCGCCCTGGGTCCTGAGGCGCTCGATCTCGTCATCGCGCTCGGCGTCGAGCTCCTCGAGGTCGGCGGCCAGCTCCTCCTTGAGGTCGTCGGCGTCGGCCTCGCGAGCCTCGCCGTCCACGTCGGTGATGACGTAGGAGGCGAAGTAGAGGACCTTCTCGAGGTCCTTGCTCTTCATGTCGAGCAGACGGGCCAGGGGGAAGGTGGCCGGGCTCTTGAAGTACCAGATATGGGAGACGGGCGCGGCAAGCTCGATGTGGCCCATGCGGTCGCGGCGGACCTTGGCGCTCGTCACCTCGACGCCGCAGCGCTCGCAGACGATGCCCTTGAAGCGGATGCCCTTGTACTTGCCGCAGGCGCACTCCCAGTCCTTGACGGGGCCGAAGATCTTCTCGCAGAAGAGGCCGTCCTTCTCAGGCTTGAGGGTGCGGTAGTTGATGGTCTCGGGCTTCTTGACCTCACCGTGGGACCAGCTGCGAATCTCGTCGGCGGAGGCGAGCGAGATCTTTATAGCGTCGAAATCGGTGGTATCGAAATCTGCCACGTTCGCTACTCCTTATCGTTGGTGGTGTCACCGGCCAGGACTGCCTCGTCCTCGCCGAGATCGGCGACGAAGCCACCGATCAGGTCATCAGCACTCTCTGCCCCGGCGAACACTTCCACGGCGCTCGCGTCTGCGGCCTCGTCGGAGTCCCTCTCGACAGGCTCCTCCGGCTTGTATGCGATCGGCGCGATGTCGAGGGCCAGGGAGCGGATCTCCTTGACGAGGACCTTGAAGGACTCGGGGATGCCCGGCTCGGGCACGTTCTCGCCCTTCACGATGGCCTCGTAGGTCTTCACGCGACCGTTGGTGTCGTCGGACTTGACGGTCATGATCTCGTGAAGCACGTTGGACGCGCCATACGCGTAGAGGGCCCAGACCTCCATCTCGCCGAAGCGCTGGCCGCCGAACTGCGCCTTGCCGCCCAGCGGCTGCTGGGTGACGAGGGAGTACGGGCCGGTCGAGCGGGCGTGGATCTTGTCGTCGACCATGTGGCCGAGCTTCAGGATGTAGGAGGTGCCCACGGTGATGGGGCTCTTGAACGCCTCGCCCGTGCGACCGTCGTAGAGCGTGGTCTTGCCCTTGTCGTTGAGCTGCGGCACGAACTCCTGGCGCATGTGCCTGCCATAGGTGCGCAGGGCCTTGTTCATGAGGTTGACGTTGGTGCGGCGCAGGGCCTCGGCGACCTCGGTGTCGGTGGCGCCGTCCAGGACCGGGGTCGAGACGTACATCGGGCCGTCGACGATCTCGTCGGACTCGGCGGAGTCGATGTCGTAGCCGTGGCTTGCGGCCCAGCCCAGGTGGCACTCGAGCAACTGGCCCACGTTCATACGGGATGGGACGCCCAGGGGGTCGAGAAGGACGTCGACGGGAGTGCCGTCAACCATGTAGGGCATGTCCTCGACGGGCAGGACGTTGCAGACGACGCCCTTGTTGCCGTGACGACCGGCGATCTTGTCGCCTTGCTGGATCTTGCGACGCTGGGCCACGAAGACGCGGACGAGCTCGTTGACTCCGGGCGGGAGGTCATCCCCTGCCTCGCGGCTGAAGCGCATCACGTCAACGACGCGTCCATAGGCGCCGTGCGGCATCTTGAGCGAGGTGTCGCGGACGTCGTGGGCCTTGGCGCCGAAGATGGCGCGCAGCAGGCGCTCCTCGGCGGTCAGCGCCGTCTCGCCCTTGGGCGTGACCTTGCCGACCAGGATGTCACCGGGGCCGACCTCGGCGCCGATGCGGATGATGCCGTCGTCGTCGAGGTCGGCGAGCATCTCCTCGGACTGGTTGGGGACCTCGCGGGTGATCTCCTCGGGGCCGAGCTTGGTGTCGCGGGCATCGATCTCGTGACGGGAGATGTTGACGGAGGTCAGCAGGTCGTCGCGGACGACGCGCTCCGAGACGATGATGCCGTCCTCATAGTTGTAGCCCTCCCAGGGCATGTACGCGACATTGAGGTTGGCACCCAGGGCGAGCTCGCCGCCGTCGACGGAGGTGCCGTCGGTCAGGGGGTCGCCGGCCTCGACCTTCTGCCCCACGTGCACGACGGGGCGGTGGTTGATGCAGGTGCTCTGGTTGGAGCGCTCGTACTTGGGGAGGTCATAGCGCTCGGGGCCCCTCTCGCCATCCACGACGATGTGCGCGGCATCGACCTCGACGACGGTGCCGGCGTGCGCGGCGCAGATGAGCTCGCCGGAGTCCTGGGCGGCTGCGTACTCGAGGCCGGTGCCGACGTAGGGGGCGTGGGCCTTGATCAGGGGCACGGCCTGGCGCTGCATGTTGGCGCCCATGAGGGTGCGCTTCGCGTCGTCGTGCTCGAGGAACGGGATGAGGTTGGCCGCGACGGAGAGCAGCTGGCGGGGCGAGACGTCCATGTAGTCGACGGTCTCGACCGCAACCTCGGCGGGGGCGCCGAAGGACCCGTCGTAGTTGCGCGTGCGCGCGACGATGGCGTCGGGATTGTAGATGCTGCCGTGGGAGTCGACGGCCACGAACCTGCCCGTCTTGGGATCGACGGGGACGTTCGCGGGGGCGATGACGTGGTTCTCCTCCTCGTCTGCCGTCATCCAGTCGACGTCGCTGGTGACGACGCCGTCCACGACGCGACGATACGGCGACTCGATGAAGCCGTACTCGTTGACGTGCGCGTAGAGGGCGAGCGAGCCGATCAGGCCGATGTTGGGCCCCTCGGGGGTCTCGATCGGGCACATGCGACCGTAGTGCGAGTTGTGGACGTCGCGCACCGCGGTCGGGACGTTGGTGCGACGGCTGGAGCCGCTCTTGTGACCCGCAAGGCCACCCGGGCCGAGGGCAGAGAGGCGGCGCTTGTGCGTGAGGCCCGCCAGCGGGTTGGACTGGTCCATGAACTGCGACAGCTGGGAGGAGCCGTAGAACTCCTTGATGGCGGCCACGATCGGTCGGATGTTGATCAGGGACTGCGGCGTGATGTCGTCCACGTCCTGGGAGGCCATGCGCTCGCGGATGACGCGCTCCATGCGGCTCATGCCGATGCGGAACTGGTTCTGCACCAGCTCGCCGACCGTGCGCACGCGACGGTTGCCAAAGTGGTCGATGTCATCGAGCTTCTTGGCCTGGTCGCCGCCATGCAGGGCGAGGAGGTAGCGCAGGGCGGAGACGATGTCCTCGTCGGTCAGGACCTTCTGCGTCGCCTCGAGCTCAAGGCCGAGCTTCTTGTTGATCTTGTAGCGGCCGACACGCGCAAGGTCGTAGCGCTGGCTGTTGAAGTAGAGGCCGTCGAGCAGCGAGCGCGCGGAGTCCACGGTGGGGGGCTCGCCGGGGCGCTGGCGACGGTAGATCTCGATGAGGGCGTCCTCGCGGGTGGTGGCGATGTCGCGCTCGAGCGTGGCGCGGACGACGTCGGAGTCGCCGAGGAGGCTCATGATCTCGTCGTCGCTCTCGGCGATGCCCAGGGCGCGCAGCAGCAGGGTCGCGCTCTGACGACGCTTGCGGTCGATGGAGACGACCAGGTGACCGTGCTTGTCGACCTCGAACTCGAGCCAGGCGCCGCGCGCGGGGATGAACTGCGCGTGGTGGGTCTGGACGCCGTTGTCCATCTCCTCGGAGAAGTAGACGCCCGGGGAGCGGACGAGCTGCGAGACGACGACGCGCTCGGTGCCGTTGATGATGAAGGTGCCGCGCTCGGTCATGAGCGGGAAGTCGCCCATGAAGACGAGCTGCTCCTTGATCTCGCCCGTCTCCTTGTTGACGAAGCGCACGTCGACGAAGAGGGGCGCCTGATAGGAGATGTCCTTGGCGCGGCACTCGGCAATGGTGCTGGGGGCATCGCCAAACTGATGCTCGCCGAACGAGACCTCCATGGTCCCCGCGGAGTTCTCGATGGGAGAGAACTCGGCGAAGGACTCGGCAAGTCCGTCGGTCATGAATCGCTCGAACGACTCCTTTTGAACGGAGATGAGATTGGGCAGCTCCATGGCAGCCGAAATCTTGCTGAAGCTCACGCGCGTGCGCAGCTCCCTCTGTGCGGCTTGGGAAGACTTTGCGGTAGGCACCAGGCACTTCCTCCTTCAACGAGACAAAAAAGCGGCAGTTGTCGCAATCTAATAAAGTAACGAAGTCATCCGGGAAGGTCAACGGAAAGGGCTTGACAAGTGGCACGAAATATTTTATGGCAACCACCACCCCTTCTACCTGCGCGTTAACAAATACGATTGTGAATTCCCTGTGTAACGTGCGGAAAGGCATCCGATCGCATTTGTCAAGACCCCAGCGGCGACGGGACGGCTCTCGCACACGGAAAACCAAGCGGGAGCAGACGGGGCGGGTGCTGGCGCGGGGCGGGTGCTGGTGCGGGGCGGTCACGCGAAAGGATGTGCGCGTGCGCGGACTTCGATTGCCGGAAGTGAGTACTTTTTGGGCTCCTTCGGGGACGTATAGCGCCTGACGAAGTTGCATTTCTCGACATCTCCGCAGGTAAACGTATTGGTGAAATTACCAGAAGTGAGTGGCGGTACTCACTTCTGAAGCACCAGTACTCACTTCGGACAACTCCGACACGGACTGACGGGCCCGGCGCGAACCGGAAGACCGACGCGAGCTCCCACGCTGCGCTTGCCGCGCCAAATCCCCATCGTGTTGGGCCCCACACGAAAGAACCCCCTCGTAGAGAGGGGGTTCCGAAGGGTGGACGGGTGGGGTGAATCCGCTTTGGCTCGCATTCGCTTTAGACCGAGACCGCCCTCACCCGAAGTCCGATGTGACTCGAAGTTACTTCAGGGTGACGGTGGCGCCAGCCTCCTCGAGCTGAGCCTTGGCGGCCTCGGCGTCCTCCTTCTTGGCGCCCTCGATGAGGACCTTGGGGGCGGACTCGACGGCCTCCTTGGCCTCCTTCAGGCCAAGGGAGGTGAGGGAGCGGACGACCTTGATGACGGCGATCTTATTGTCGCCGAAGGCGGTCAGCTCGACGTCGAAGTTGGTCTTCTCCTCCTCGGCGGCAGCGGCGCCGGCGGCGGGAGCGGCGGCGACGGCGACGGGAGCGGCGGCGGAGACGCCGAAGACGTCCTCCAGCTCGTGAACGAGCTCGGAAAGCTCGAGGGCGGGCATCTCCTTGAGGGCCTCGATGATCTCATCCTTGGTGACAGCCATGTCAGTTCTCCTTCTGTAGCGGGCGCACCTCCGGCGCCCATGTACGGTTCTCGTTTGCGCTGCGACCGCAGTCTTCACACGGTCGCAGTAGTGCGGGCGAAGGCGTGCTTACGCGGCCTTCTGGTCGGCGACGGCCTGGAGCGCCGTGGCGAGGCCACGGGCGGGACCAGCGCAGACCTGAGCGATGCCAGAGAGCGGGCTCGCGACGACGTAGACCAGCTTGGCGAGCAGCTCCTCGCGGCTGGGCAGGTCGGCATACGCCTTGGCCTCCTCGGCAGAGAGGGCCTGGCCATCTGCGATGGCTCCGATCCACTCGATCTTCTTGAGTGCCTCGGACTGCGTCTTGATGGCCTTAGCCGCCTCGACGGGGTCGTTCTCGTAGAACACGTACGCGCAGGTGCCGACAAGGCCATCGACCTCCGGCAGGTCCGCATTCTTGAGCGCGAGCTTGACGATGTTGTTCTTGTACACCTTCATGTGGGCACCGACCTCGCGGAGGGAGCGGCGAAGCTCCTGGGTCTCCTTGACGGTCAGGCCGCGGTAGTCGATGAAGAAGACGCCCTTGGAGCTCTCCAGGGACTCGCCGACCTTCTCGAGCATGGCAATGTTGGACTTGTTGGGCATGGGTTACACCTCCTTGTCGTCACGATCGGGCACGAGCCGCCGACGCGGGCGGGCCTCCACGCGAAAGACCCCGCTTGGCGTTGCCAAAGCGGGGTCCAAGAAGACAAGTTCCAAGACCACCTCGGCAGGCGGGTCTCCCCTTTGAGCCTTGCGGCACCGGCTGTCTTTGGCAGCGGACGTGCAGTCTGCAAAATCACCCTCTCGGGCACGGCACATTGTCGCAGCCCAGGCAGGCCAAGTCAAGGAGAGGGGCGTGCGCCCCTCACGCCGGACACGCCCTCCACACAAAGAGTGGCCCCTGGCAACCCCGAGCCCGGCCAGGTGCTGAACCGCCTCCCTTTTCCCATGTCCCCAGGGAAAGGGAGGCGGTTCATGCCGCTGCGGGGCTGCAGTCGCGAGTCGGTCGCCGCAGACGGCGCCTTTCGCAAGAAGAGGCCCGCATGCCGCCGGAAGGACGGGATGCGGGCCTCGCTCAGGCGCTTGGCCAGGCGCTTTTCGGGATAGGTGCCTGGCGATGCACGGACACGGAAAGCGCGGAACCGGCCACCTACTCCTCGGTGAAGTTACGGGTGACGGAGGTGTCCACCTTGACGCCCGGGCCCATGGTGGAGGAGACCACAACGGACTTGACGTAACGACCCTTGGCGCTCGAGGGCCTGACGCGGAGGAGCTCGGTGTAGAGGGCACCGTAGTTCTCGGCGAGGGCCTCGGCGGAGAAGGACGCCTTGCCCATGGGGACGTGGCAGATGCCGTAACGGTCGGCACGATACTCGACGCGGCCGGCCTTGAGCTCCTTGACCATCTTCTCGACATCCATGGTGACGGTGCCGAGCTTGGGGTTTGGCATCAGGCCACGGGGGCCGAGGACGCGGCCGAGGCGACCGACCTTGCCCATGAGGTTGGGAGTTGCGATAACGGCATCGAAGTTGAGGTTACCGGCCGTGATCTCGGCGACGAGGTCGTCAGAGCCGACGATGTCGGCGCCGGCGGCCTCGGCCTCACGGGCCTTCTCCCCCTCGGCGAAGACGGCGACGCGGACGGCCTTGCCGGTGCCGTTGGGCAGGGAGATGGAGCCGCGGACGTTCTGGTCCGCCTTGCGAGTGTCGACGCCGAGGCGGACGGAGACCTCGACGGTCTCGTCAAACTTGGCGGAGGACAGCTCCTTGACGAGTTCCATGGCCTGCTTGGGCGTGTAGAGCTTGCCCGCCTCGATCTTGGCGGCGGCGTTGTTGTAGTTCTTTCCATGCTTCGGCATTGTTCCTACCTCCTGTGGTAGACGCGTGGTTCGACGGGCGCCGTGGCCCTCCCACTATGCTTGAGACCCCACGACGCGGGGCCCATAGGGCATGCCCAAAGGCCGCGGATGCGACCAGGACCGCTACTCGGCGATGGTGACGCCCATGGAGCGGGCGGTACCGGCAACGATCCTCTTGGCGGCCTCGACGTCGTTGGCGTTGAGGTCCGGCATCTTGATCTCGGCGATCTTGGTGAGCTGCTCCTGGGTGAGCTGGCCGACCTTGTCGCGCTGCGGGACGCCGGAACCGCCCTTGAGGCCGAGCTCCTTCTTGATGAGCTGGGCCGCAGGGGGGGTCTTGGTGATGAAGTCGAAGCTGCGGTCCTCGTAGACCGTGATCTCGACGGGGATGATGTCTCCGGCCTTGTCGGCAGTCGCCGCGTTGAAGGCCTGGCAGAACTGCATGATGTTGACCTGGGCGGCGCCCAGGGCGGGGCCGACGGGGGGCGCGGGGTTGGCGGCGCCGGCGGGAATCTGAAGCTTGATGAAGTGCGTGACCTGCTTCTTAGCCATTGCTGGTTCTCCTTCAAAAGTGAGTCAGTGCGTACGTGCTGGCAAAGCTATGTAACACCGGAACCCCGAGAAGCAATCCTCACCGATACGGGGTGTGGCCGGGGTTTCGCTAGGAGATGGTGGCGATCTGGTCCAGCGTGAGCTCGACCGGGGTCTCCCGACCGAAGATCGTGAGCATGACCTTGACCTTGCCCGCCTCGGGCATGACCTCGGAGACGAGACCGTCGAAGTCCGCCAGAGGACCGCTGACGACCTTGACCGCCTGTCCCACCTCAAGGTCGGTGGTCATGGTGGTGCGTTTGGGCTCCTGGGCGCCTCTGGGGTTGGTGCGGCGCATGATCTTGTTGAACTCGGAGCGCCGCAGGGGCGTGGGCTTGCCGTCGATGCCGACGAAGCCGGTCACGCCCGGGGTGTTGCGAACGACGGCCCAGGAGTTGTCGTCGACGTCCATGCGAACGAGGACATAGCCGGGGAAGACCTTGGACTCCTTGGTCTCGCGCTTGCCGCCATCCTTGATCTCGGTGACCTCCTCGGTCGGGATCTGGATGTCGACGATCTGGTCTTCCAGGCCATAGGTCTCGATGCGGTGCTCGAGGTCGGTCTTGACCTTGTTCTCGTAGCCCGAGTAGGTGTGGACCACGTACCAGCGCTTAGCCATGTGCTACCCCCTCAGTCCGGTAAAGCCGACGAGCGCCGCGACGAAGCCGGTGTCCACGAGCCAGATGACGATGCCGAAGACGATGAGCATGGCTATGACGGCCACGGAGTAGTTCTTGAGCTCCGGCCTGCTCGGCCAGACCACGCGGTGCATCTCCGCGCGCACCTCCGAGAGGTAGCTGCCGATGCGCCCCTTCTTCTTGGGAGCCTTGACGGCCTTGTCGGCCTTCTTGGGGGACTGTGCGGATGCGGAGGCACCAGCCCTCTTGGGAGGCTTGTCGTCTCCGCCAGAGAGAGACCGCCGCTCCGCCTCGCGCTCGGCGCGCACCTGAGCACGAGCCTGGCGGGCCGCCCTTTTCTGACGCTCTTTTTTCGCCATCCTTCAAACCCCTCTGGGGCACGGGCCCCTGTTCATAGAAACCGGCTCACCCCGATATGAGGAAAGCCGGTGGTGTGATCTGGCAGGCCAGGTAGGACTCGAACCCACAACAAACGGTTTTGGAGACCGCCGCTCTACCATTGGAGCTACTGGCCTGTATGCGACCCTATTCTAGCGGGTCTCCCTGTGAAGGGTATGCTTGTGGCACCACGGGCAGTACTTCTTCAGTTCCATACGATCGGGCGTGTTGGACTTGTTCTTGTCCGTGGTGTAATTGCGACGCTTGCACTCGGTGCATGCGAGGGTAACCAGTGTGCGCATGAGTCCTCCTGTAGACCGTCGCCTTCGAACCGCTCGAGACGACGCGATGGAATACGCTACCATGTGGCGCTTTCCACTGTCAACTACCGATAGGTCTGGGGACAAGCCTCAACAAAACCACCAAATGGGTGACCTGACCTCTGTGTTGGCAGACCGGCAACCCGCCATGGGACCAGCCGTGCAGCTGCGTTGTGGGCCCACGCCGTGGGCCCGTGCCGTAGGCCTACATCGACGCACGGGCGTCGCACGCAGCAAGGAAGGACCCGACGCCCCCGCAAGAGGGTGTCGGGTCCAGAAGCCACTCTGCTACGAGGCAGCGTGAGCTACTCGATGATGGTGGAGACGCGACCGTCGCCGACGGTGTGGCCGCCCTCGCGGATCGCGAAGCGCAGGCCCTGCTCCATCGCGATGGGATGGATGAGCTCGCAGGTGACGGTGATGTGGTCGCCCGGCATCGCCATCTCGACCTTGCCGCCGTTGGAGTCGGTGAGCTCCTGGATATCGCCGGTCACGTCAGTGGTGCGGAAGTAGAACTGGGGACGATAGCCGGAGAAGAACGGGGTGTGACGGCCACCCTCCTCCTTGGTCAGGACGTAGATCTCACCCGTGAACTTCTTGTGCGGGGTGACGGAGCCCGGCTTGCAGAGGACCTGACCGCGCTGGATGTCCTCACGCTTGATGCCACGGAGCAGGATGCCCACGTTGTCGCCGGCCTCACAGAAGTCCATGGTCTTGCGGAACATCTCGATGCCGGTGGCGACGGTGGCCTGGGTGTCCTTGATGCCGACGATCTCGACGGGCTCGTTGAGCTTGAGCTCGCCGCGCTCGACGCGACCGGTGGCGACGGTGCCGCGACCGGAGATGGTCATGACGTCCTCGATGGCCATCAGGAACGGCTTCTCGTTGTCACGGGCGGGCGTCGGGATGTAGGAGTCGACGGTGTGCATGAGCTCGACGATGGAGTCGACCCACTTCTGCTCGCCATTGAGGGCGCCGAGGGCGGAGCCGCGAATGATGGGGAGGTCGTCCCCGGGGAAGTCGTACTCGGAGAGGAGGTCGCGGGTCTCCATCTCGACGAGGTCGATGAGCTCGTCGTCATCCACCATGTCGCACTTGTTCAGGAAGACGATGATGTAGGGGACGCCGACCTGACGGGCGAGCAGGATGTGCTCGCGGGTCTGGGCCATCGGGCCGTCGGTGGCGGCGATGACGAGGATGGCACCGTCCATCTGGGCGGCACCGGAGATCATGTTCTTGACGTAGTCGGCGTGGCCCGGGCAGTCGACGTGGGCGTAGTGGCGCTCCCAGGTCTCGTACTCGACGTGGGCGACGGAGATGGTGATGCCGCGCTGACGCTCCTCGGGAGCCTTGTCGATGTTCTCGAAGGCGGTGTAGTCGGCCTTGCAGCCCTCGGTCTCAGAGAGGACCTTGGTGATGGCTGCGGTAAGGGTGGTCTTACCGTGGTCGACGTGACCAATCGTACCGATGTTTACGTGCGGCTTGCTGCGATCGAACTTCTCCTTGGCCATTGCCGTCCTCCTTAAGAACCAACCTTGCGGCCACAACACTTCTATATTTCAAACGGCGCCGAAGCGCCGTAAGAAGTCTGGTACCGGTGACTGGATTCGAACCAGTGACATCGCGGGTATGAGCCGCGTGCTCTAACCAGCTGAGCTACACCGGCATTGCCACTTGAAAATGGAGCCCGCGACCGGATTCGAACCGGTGACCTCTTCGTTACCAACGAAGTGCTCTACCGACTGAGCTACACGGGCAGGTATGGTGGGGATGCTTGGACTCGAACCAAGGAACCCAGAGGGAGCGGATTTACAGTCCGCCGCAGTTGCCGCTGTGCCACATCCCCATTCCGTTTTCAAGCTGCTCGCACAGGCATGAAGCCCCTGCGAGCGGAAAGAATATTACGACCACGCAAACGTACTGTCAACGCATTCCACCCGTCCGGGCGTATCCCTCTCATAGGTCCTACACAACGGCAGGTCACAAGCCATGTCGGGGTGGTTTTGGGCAAAAGGGCGCCCCCTCGACAGGGAGGGGCGCCCGAGCGGTCCTGGAGCTGGCTATAGGACTCGAACCTACAACAACTGGTTTACAAAACCAGGGCTCTACCATTGAGCTAAGCCAGCGCGTCCCTCGCATGATAGCGTCTTACGCGCAAGTCCGCCAGCACCGGTCGGAGGATGCCTCATTTCCCCAGAAGCTCCCAGAGCCTGTGGCGCTGCTCCGGGCTCAGGCGGTCCTCGAGGGTCATGCGCGTCGTCTGGGCGCGCCTCTGTTCCTCGGCCACCTCGGCGTCGCCGACCTCCATCTCGTGGACGAGAAGGTCGCTCGACATCCTCGCGACGCCCATGCCCACCGTGGCGCGGACCGTGTTGTCAGACGTCACGAGCGCGACCGACCTCCCCGCCCTGCGTGCGTCGGTCACGATGCGCTCGATCAGCGCGTCGGCGCTCTCGCCCTGACGGGAGAACTCGACCGTGACGCCCGCGCACATGCAAGTCGGCCGCTCGTCGGAGAGGTTGTTGGCGCCGTCGAACACGACGACGGCGTCGTAGCGACCCTGCGCGAAGGCGGCCACGTCCGTGACCAGACGTTCGCGCGCCCGCACGAAGGGATCGGTGCCGAGGTCGCGCGAGTCGCCCCCCTCGTCCACCAGATGCTGGTAGCGCAGGCTCGCCCCCATCACGTTGTAGCCGTCCACGACCAGCAGGTCATGTCGGGCGGACATCTAGTCGCCCCCCTCGGCCGATGGCGAGGGGCCCATGCTCGACCTGCGCAACCACTCGTAGCAGAGGACCGTGGCCGCCTGCGCCACGTTGAGCGACTCGATATGTCCACGCTGGGGCAGACGGCAGCCAAAGTCGCACCTCTCGCGAACGAGGCGCGATATGCCACCACCCTCGGACCCCATGACCAGGCAGAGCCTTCCACCGAGAGGCGCGCTCCACGCGTCCTGCTCGGCATGCTCGGTTGCGGCAGCCACCCAGAAGCCGGCCTCCTTGAGCCGGTCGAGGGCGGTGGCCAGGTTGGGAACCCGCGCGATGGGAAGGTGCATGACCGCACCCGCGGACGTCTTGTAGGCGCCGACGCCCACGCTGGCGCTGCGGGCGTTGGCGATGACGATGCCCGAGGCGCCCACGACCTCCGCAGAGCGGACTATGGCACCGAAGTTGCCCTCGTCGGTCACGTGGTCGAGGAGGACGACGAGCGCGTCGCCGCTGCCCGCGCTGGAGATGACGTCACCGAGGGTCGCGTACTCGAAGGGGCTGCTCTCCACGATGATGCCCTGATGGGCCCCGTGCGAGCTCAGGGAGTCGAGTCGTGCGCGGGAGACCCGCTCGACGGGCACCTGGGCCTCTGACAGGCGCTCGACCAGGCGGGCAAGCGTCTGGTCCGCACCACCGGAGGCGTCCGCGACCAGGGCGCGCCTGAGGGGGACGCCCCCCTCGAGCGCCTCGGCGCAGGCGCGCCTGCCCTCGATGAGGCCCTCACGCGAAGGCGTGGTGGCCTGACGCGCGCGGCGGCCGGACGTTCCGTCACCGTGCCGCCCCCCGGTCGGAGCGGACGGGGACGCCTTGTGAGACGAGGGCGACGAGGCCCGCCCCCGGGGCTGTCTCTTGCGCGCCATGCCCCGTCCCCTAGTCTCTGGCCCTGCGCAGACGGGTGCCCGCGGGCGTGTCCTCCAGGACGAGACCCAGGCCAGCGATGCCGTCGCGGATGGCGTCCGCGACGCCCCAGTCCTTGGCGGCGCGCGCCGCCTCGCGGGCATCGATCAGTGCCCGGGCAGCCTCGTCGGCGAGGTGGCCTTCGAAGCCGGCATGGCGACGGGCAAGGTCCACAAGCTCGATGGGAAGCTCCTCCCCACCGGAGCCCCGGACCAGGTCGATGCCCATGACGGCGGAGAGCTCGACGAGCATGTCCGCCGCACGCAAAACCGGGGCCGTGGCGACGACGCCCGCCCTCTCGGCCAGATAGGTGTTGGCGGAGGTCACCAGCGAGAAGATGGCCGCGAGGCCGCCCGAGGTGTTGAAGTCGTCATCCATCTGACGTACGAACTCGGCATGCGTGGCGTCGACGGCGGCACCCAGACTGCGGTCGGCATCGCACAGCTCGCCGTCCTGCGGCGCGTTCTCGGCGGCCCAACGCAGGTTCTTGACGCAGGTGCGCAGGCGCTCGAGCGTGCCCACGGCACCCTCGAGCTGATCCGTCTGAAAGTCCAGCGCGGAACGGTAGTGGGTCTGCAACATGAGCAGGCGCACGGCGCCGGCGGGGTAGTCGTCCAGCACGTCCTCGAGCGTAAGGAAGTTGCCCAGCGACTTGGACATCTTGTCTCCATTGACGCGCAGCATCCCCGCGTGCATCCAGATGTTGGCGAGGGGCGCGCCCCAGGCGCACAGGGCCTGAGCGCACTCGTTCTCGTGGTGCGGGAAGACGAGGTCCTGCCCGCCGCCATGGATGTCGATGGGCGTGCCCAGGTAGTGGTGGATCATGGCGCAGCACTCGGTGTGCCAGCCGGGACGGCCCTCGCCCCAGGGGCTGGGCCAGCTGGGCTCGCCGGGCTTGGCGGCCTTCCAGAGGGCGAAGTCAAACGGGTCGCGCTTGTCCTCGTTGACCTCGACGCGCTCGCCGGCGCGCAGCTGGTCGAGGTCGCGGCCCGAGAGGGAGCCGTAGTCGTGGTCGGAGCGGACCGAGAAGTACACGTCGCCGTTGCCGGCCACGTAGGCATGGCCCTTCTCTATCAGGGTCTCGATCATCTGCCGCATGGCCTCGACCTCGCGCGTCGCGCGCGGGCGGATGTCAGGGTCGAGGATGTTGAAGCGGCGCATCTGGTCGATGAAGGCGCAGGAGAACTCCTCGGCCACCTCGGTCGCGCTGCGCCCCTCGTCGTTGGCGCGGTTGATGATCTTGTCGTCCACGTCGGTCAGGTTCTGGGCGAAGGTCACCTGGTAGCCCTTGTAGGTGAGGTAGCGGCGGATGACGTCGAAGGAGAGGAAGGTGCGGGCGTTGCCGATGTGGATCTGGTCATAGACGGTGGGCCCGCAGACGTACATGCGGATGTGCCCCTCCTCAAGAGGCCTGAGCTCTTCCTTCCTGTGGGTCTGGCTGTTGTAGACGAGCATCTCTTCTCCTTGGGTTCGGCGCCCCTGGCGCCTGCTGCGTATGGTTGCGGTGGTCCGGCGGTGTCGTTTGACGCGAAATGCTACCCCACTTCGCGCCGGGAGGCACATCCGTCGTCGAGAAGGACCACGGCCCAGGCCGCGATGCCCTCCCCGCGCCCCACGAAGCCAAGGTGCTCCGTGGTGGTCGCCTTCAGCCCCACGCGCGAGACGTTCACGCCCATGGCGTCGGCGAGACGCGCGCGCATCCGGTCGCGGTACGGCGACAGGCGGGGCGCCTGGGCGGCGACGGTGCAGTCGCAGTCGAGGATGCGGCAGCCCCTCTCGCGTACGATGCCCGCCACGCACGAGAGCAACCTGCAGGAGTCCGCCCCCGCGTAGGCAGGGTCGTCGTCGGGAAACAGCTGGCCGATGTCGCCGGCACGCAGGGCCCCGAGGACGGCATCCATGAGGGCGTGGGCGACGACATCGGCATCCGAGTGGCCCAGCAGGCCACGCTCGCAGGGCACCTCGACACCCGCCAGGACGAGACGGCGCCCCTCGGCGAAGGCGTGGACGTCGAAGCCGTGCCCGACCCTCAGCATGGGGAGGCCCCCTCACGACCGCCTAGGATATCCGGTCCGCAGCCCTCCGAGATGAGCCTGCGCTCGAGCAGGGCCTCGGCGATGACGTAGTCCTCGGGGACCGTCACCTTGATGTTGTCGCGCGGCGAGTTGACGCAGACCACGCGGCCGCCACACCGCTCGACGAGCGAGGCATCGTCGGTGCCGCGGTAGTCGTCCAAGAGCGCGGCCGTATGGGCGGCAGCGAGTTCCTTGACACCGAAGACCTGCGGAGTCTGTGCGCACCAATAGAAGGAGCGGTCGGGCGTGGAGATGATGGTCTTGTCCTCGACCAGCTTGAGCGTGTCGGTCGAGGGCGTGGCGCATATGGCGCCGGATACCGCGTCGTCGTCGCGGACGCGTGCGATGCAGCGCTCGAGGGCGTCCGCCGTGACGAGCGGGCGGGCCGCATCGTGGATGGCGACGAGAGCGTAGTCGCGCGGGACGGCCCCGAGTCCCGAGAGGACGGACTCCTGGCGCGTCGCACCCGCAGGGGCGACGCTCACCTCGTGGCTGAGCCTCACGCGGGACAGGGCCTCGCCCAGCAAGACCTCCTCACGCTCGGGCGCACAGACCACGACGATGTGTCCCACGGACGGCGACCGGTCGATCGCCAGCAGCGACCAGCAGACGATGGGCAGCCCGCAGAGCTCGACGAACTGCTTGCCCCGCGGGTCGCCGAAGCGCAGGCCCAGGCCTCCAGCCACGACGACCGCGCAGGTGTCCGGCGCGGGGGTGGCCGACGGGGCGCGCTGGGCCGCCGCGCAGGCGCAGGGCCTGGGGGTGGCGGCGCTCATGCGCGCTTGCCCCACATGCGGTAGAGGCTGTCTGCCAGGATGCCGGGGTTCTCGACGCCCAGCCGGTCGAGGCGGGAGGGGTTCTGCTCGATGTCGTCGAGGAGATGCTGCAGCGAGCCGTACTCGTCCACGATCTTGTCTGCCATGCCCTTGCGCACGACCGAGACGTTGGAGAGGGTGCGTAGGCCCAGTGGGGTGATGATGGAGTCCTCGCCCTTGCCCTCGTAGCCCAGAAGCGCCCCCACGCGCTTGGACGAGCGCAGCTGGGTGTTGACGGTCTCGTGAAGGGCCCGGCGGATGGCGGCGGCGTTCTCCTCGGACGAGTCCGCGGCATAGTCGCGGATGAGGAGGGTGTAGTCGTACGATGCGCTGCCGATGAACTCCTCGCGCTGCATCGCGATGGTCTTGCCCTCGCTGCCGAGCTGCAGTATGAGGCTGTCGAGCTCCTCCGACGCGGTCATGAGGACCTCGAAGAGGTAGATGGTCTCCGCGATGTCCGAGAGGGTGACGTAGTTGTCCAGCTCGAGCGTAGTCAGGCGTAGGAGCGTGCGGTCAAGCTGGCCACGGGTGCTCTGCATCGAGACGAGCAGCTGGTTGACCGAGCTCATGATGTCCGGCACGGAACGCAGCTGGTGGCCCTTGCCGTCGACGTAGACGGTGACGACCTGGCGGCGCTCGGAGACCGAGATGACCGTGGCCTTGGTGAGCAGGCTCATGCGCGCGGCAGTGCGGTGGCGCATGCCCGTCTCGGACGTGGGCAGGGACGGGTCGGGGTTCAGGTGGTAGTTGGCGCGCAGGATCCGGGTCAGGCCCTTGTCGATCACGATGGCGCCGTCCATCTTGCTGAGCTCGAAGAGGCGGTTGGCCGTGAAGGAGATGTCGAGGCGGAAGCCGTCGTCTCCCGCCGCGAGCACCGCGTCGGTGTCGCCGATGCAGATGAGGGCACCCAGGTGCCCCGCGAGGACCATGTCGAGGGCAAGGCGCAGGGCCGTGCCGGGGGCACACTGCTTGACGGCCGCCCTGAGGCGCTCGCCGGCATCGACGGTCTCGCCCTCCCGCGCGATAACGTCCATCGCTCTCCCCTCCACATAGGGGCCGGCCCGCAGAGCGGACCGGCCGGACTGTCCTAGACAGTATATGACGTGCGGGCGCGCGTCCGCACGGACGCGGCGTCAGTCCTCAGAAGCAGCGGTGCCGCCCGGGGCCTGCGCGGTCGGCGCGGCAGGGGCCGTAGGGCTCCAGTGGTCGCGGGCACACGGCAGGTCCATGTGGACGCGCTCCTCGATGGCCGGGATCTCCCCCTCGACCCGCGCGAAGACGAGCTTGTCGTCTTGCGCGTCGACGCCGATGACGTCACCGGCCTTCCACGCGCCCATGAGCATCTCCTCGGAGAGGGGGTCCTCGATGAGGGTCTGGATGGCACGGCGCAGCGGGCGGGCGCCATAGACGGGATCGGTCCCCTCCCTGGCGATGAGGTCACGAGCGGCATCGGTGAGCTCGATGGACATGCCCTGGGCCACCAGGCGGTTGCGCAGGTCGCGCACCATGAGGTCGACGATGCCGCGCAGCTGCTCGCCCGTGAGGGACTTGAAGACCACGATCTCGTCCACGCGGTTGAGGAACTCGGGGCGGAACAGGCGCTTGAGCTCACCTTCGACGCGGCTGCGGATCTCCTTGTCAGACAGGCCGCCGTCGCCCTGGGAGCTGAAGCCCATGGGGGCGGTCTGTGCGATCTCGCGGGCGCCTATGTTGGAGGTCATGATGACGACCGTATTGGAGAAGTCCACCGTGCGACCCTGCCCATCGGTCAGGCGTCCCTCGTCCAGGATCTGGAGAAGGACGTTGAACACGTCTGGGTGGGCCTTCTCGATCTCGTCGAGGAGGATGACCGAGTACGGGCGCCGACGGACCGCCTTGGTGAGCTCTCCGCCCTCGTCGTAGCCCACATACCCCGGAGGTGCGCCGACGAGCTTGGAGACCGCGTGCCTCTCCATGAACTCCGACATGTCGAAGCTCACGAGCGCCTCCTCGCTGCCGAAGAGGAACTCGGCGAGCGACTTGGCGAGCTCGGTCTTGCCCACGCCCGAGGGTCCCAGGAAGATGAACGAGCCGCCGGGGCGACGGGGGTCCTTGAGTGGCGAGCGGCTGCGGCGGATGGCCCTGGCGACCTTGGTCACGGCCTCCTCCTGGCCCACGACGCGCTGGTGGAGTGCGTCCTCGCAGCGCAGGAGCTTGGCCGCTTCCGCCTCGGTGAGGTTTGAGACGGGCACGCCCGTGATGTCCGAGATGACGTCGGCGATGTCGGCAGCGTCAACGGCCACGACGTTTCCGTCCATCTTCTCGCGCCAGGCCTTCTCGAGGTCATCGCGCCGGGAAAGGAGCTCGCGCTCGCGGTCGCGCAGGCGCGCCGCCTCCTCGAACTCCTGGGCCGAGGCGGCCGCGGCCTTCTCGTCCCTGACGCGGGCGAGCTCCTCGTCCACCTTCGCGAGCTCGGGGGGGAGGCTCATCTTGTGCACGCGGGTGCGGGCCCCCGCCTCGTCGATGACGTCGATGGCCTTGTCTGGCAGGAAGCGGTCCTGCACGTAGCGGTTGGAGAGGGTGACCGCCGCGACGAGCGCCTCGTCGGTGTAGTGGACATGGTGGTGGCTCTCGTAGCGATCCTGAAGCCCTCGCAGGATCTGGAGGGTATCCTCGGGCGTGGGCTCACCGATGCTGACCGGCTGGAAGCGGCGCTCGAGTGCCGAGTCCTTCTCGATGTGCTTGCGGTACTCCTCGGCCGTCGTGGCGCCGATCACCTGTATCTCGCCACGGGACAGGGGGGGCTTCAGGATCGACGCCGCGTCGATGGAGCCTTCGGCCGAGCCGGCGCCGATGATGGTGTGCATCTCGTCGATGAAGAGGATGTCGTTGCCGGACCCCATGACCTCGGCGACGACCTTCTTGAGGCGCTCCTCGAACTCGCCACGGTACTTGGAGCCGGCGACCAGCGAGGCCACATCCAGGGTCCACAGCTGCTTTCCGCGCAGGATGTCGGGCACGTTGCCCGAGGCGACAAGCTGTGCCAGCCCCTCGACGATGGCCGTCTTGCCCACGCCGGGGTCGCCCAGGATGAGCGGGTTGTTCTTCTGGCGGCGCGCCAGCACCTGCATGACGCGCTCGACCTCACGGTCACGGCCGATGACGGGATCGAGCTTGCCGTCGGAGGCGAGCTTGGTGAGGTTGCGGCCGTACTGCTCGAGCATGGAGCCGTCGTCTGGCGAAGACGCCCCCTGCTGGGGCATGGCACCCATGAACTGGGGGCCAAAGCCCACCGCCTCGGCGACCGTGGTATCCGCACCCCTGCCGGCGCCCTGGCCTATGAGCTCCTCGACGGCATTTCGGACGGCGTCGCCCGAGACCCCCATGCGCGAAAGGGCGGTCATGGCGCGCCCGTCGCCCTCGGCGACGAGGCCGAGGAGCAGATGCTCCGTCGCGATGTAGGTCTGGCCGCGAGCCATGGTCTCGCGATAGGCGTCCTCGAGCACGCGCTTGGCGCGCGGCGTGAACGGGATGTGTCCGCCGGGGACGGGCTCGGAGTCCTCGGTCGAGATCTCCTTGATGGTCGCGAGCGTCTCCTCGTGCGTGACGTCGAGCTTCTTGAGCGCCTGCGCGGCGATGCCGTCGCCCTCCCTGATGAGGGCCAGCAGGAGATGCTCGGTGCCGACGTACATCTTGCCGAGGCTGCGGGCCTCGTCCTGCGCGAGGCTCATGACCTTGCGCGCCTTGTCTGTGAACTTCTCGAACATGTGGTACGCATGCCCCCTTGGATATGCGGAGGGCGCCGGGTTGGGACGGCCGCCCCCACCCGGCGCCCACCGAGCTTCAACGCTAGGTGTGTACCCACGTCATATGATCGCTAACGCCTTCCACAAAAGACGCGCTGGCCGAGAGGGGCGCGCCCACAGGCCGAGGCACGTGGGCCGCGAACCAAACCGTGGCACGTGGGCCACCTCGACTCGCGCCTCCAACATTTCCAGCCTTAGACCTCAGCCTACAGCATGCCCTCCCCGTCCTTGGCGTAAATGTCACCGGCGGGTGCGATGGCCTTCATCGCCCCGAGGATCTCGTCCAGCAGCTCATCGACCCCCATGCCGTTGAGCTCGGCACCCTGGCGAATGACGTCACGATCGCAGCCGGCGGCGAAGCGCTTGTCCTTGAACTTCTTCTTGAGCGACTTGAGCGGCATGTCCATCACTGATCCGGACGGACGCACGCGAGCGGCCGCCTGGATCAGGCCCGAGAGCTCGTCGCAGGCGAAGAGCACCCGTTCCATCTTGAGCTGGGGCACGGGAAGCTCGGTGTTGACGTCGGAGTTGTGCGTCATGATGGCATGCGCCAGATACGGGTCGGCCCCAGCCTCGGCCAGGAGCTCCGCGGTCTTGATGGTGTGGTTGTGGTCGTCCTGCCACTTCTCCCAGTCGAGGTCGTGCAGCAGGCCAACCTGCCCCCAGAAGTCGACGTTCTGGGCGTCGTACCTCTCGGCATAGTGGCGCATGAGGGCCTCGAGGGTCTCGCCGTGGCTGATGTGGAACGGGTCCTCGTTGTGCATCTTCAGCAAGTCAAAGGCCTGGTCACGCGTCAGGCCGCTCTCGAGCCTCTGGCCCTCCTCGGCCACTGCCTCGGCCGCAGCCCTCGCGGAAGCGCTCATCTCTGCCATGCTGGGACCTCCTTGTCGTGACGCCGCCATGCCAACATGCCTCAGTCGTACCGACGCGTACCGACATACTAAGCCATGTCGCGCCGCCATGCCCGCGACCACGGTCGGAACGTCCGCGACCACATCGGCACGCCCGCAGGCGCACCGGCACGCCCCTAGTACAGCTTCGATCCTGCCGGGATGGCGTCGTCCACCATCAGGAGGTCGAGACGCTCCTCTCCCTTGACCTCATGGATGGCCGACAGGAGCATGCCGCAGGAGTCGACGCCCATCATCCTGCGCGGCGGGATGTTCGTGATCGCCACGAGGTTCTTTCCCACAAGCTCCTCCGGCTCGTAGTAGGCGTGAATGCCCGAGAGGATCGTGCGCTCCTCCCCCGTACCGTCGTCGAGCGTGAACCGCAGGAGCTTCTTGCTCTTGGGGACCGCGACGCACTCCCGCACGCGCACGACGCGCATGTCCGACCGGGAGAAGTCGTCGAAGCTGACGTCGGTGGCGATGGGCTCGATCGTGACGTCCCCCTCTACGACCGACCCCGCAGGCCCCGGCACCGACACGACGGGGGGCTCGGACCCGACGTCCGTGGGCCCGGCGGTCGCGGCGACTCCCCCATCGTCGTCAGCCCGCACGGCCCCAGGGCCCACACCCGTCCCCGCGTCGGAGAGCAGCGCGTCGACATTGGCTGCCGCACCGTCCGTGCGCACACCCGTGACCTGGGCGGCAATCTGCTCGCGCGTGACGGCCTCGGGCTTCATCTGCGGGAACAGCAGCACGTCGCGGATGGCGGGCTGGTCGCAGAACAGCATCACCATGCGGTCGATGCCAAAGCCGATGCCACCTGCAGGCGGCATGCCGTACTCAAGCGCACGGACGTAGTCGTAGTCGTAGCCCATGGCCTCGTCGTCGCCGAAGCCCTTGGCTGCCACCTGCTCGGCAAAGCGGCCGGCCTGGTCGACGGGATCGTTGAGCTCGGAGAACGCGTTGGCGTACTCATGGCCGGCAATGACCAGCTCGAAGCGGTCCGTGATGCGGGGGTCGTCGTCCTTGCGCTTGGCCAGCGGGCTGACCTCCTCGGGATAGTCGCACACGAAGGTGGGGTTCACCAGGGTCTCCTCGCCCAGCTCGTCGTAGAGCTCGAACAGGAGCTTGCCGGCGCCCCAGTTCTCCTGCCATTCGATGCCATGCGCGGCGCAGAGTTCGCGCAGGTGGTCGAGGGGCGTGTCGATCGTGAGCTCCTCGCCGCAGACCTCCGAGGCGATCTCGGCCACGGTGGCAGAGCGCCAGGTGCCGGAGAGGTCTATCTCCTGGCCCTGGTAGACGATGGCCTCGTGGCCCTCCTCGCAACCGCAGGCCTCGCGGGCGATGGCCTTGAAGAGCCCCATGGTGAGGTCCTTCATGCCCTGCAGGTCCGAGTAGGCGCAGTAGGCCTCCATCGAGGTGAACTCGGGATTGTGGGTGAGGTCCATGCCCTCGTTGCGGAACTGGCGGCCGATCTCGAAGACGCGCTCCATGCCTCCCACGATGAGGCGCTTGAGCGGAAGCTCGGTGGCGATGCGCAGGTAGAAGTTGCGGTCGAGGGCATTGAAGTGCGTCACGAACGGGCGCGCGTTGGCACCACCCAGGATGGCGTGCATCATGGGGGTCTCGACCTCGATATAGCCGTCAGACTCCATGTAACGGCGGATCTGGCTCACGATGGCACTGCGCATGCGGAAGGTGTCACGCACGTCACGGTTCATGATGAGGTCGACGTAGCGCTGGCGGTAGCGCAGCTCGCGGTCCGTGAGGCCATGGAACTTCTCCGGCAGCGGCCGCACGGACTTGGAGAGCAGCGTGACGCTCGTGGGCGAGACCGAGAGCTGGCCGCGACGCGTACGCAGGACGGTGCCGCGCGCCTGAATGATGTCGCCCAGGTCAAGCTGGCCGAGAAGGCCCCAGTCCTCTGCGCTGAGGTTGTTGACGCGACAGAACAGCTGGATCTCACCCGAGACGTCCTCGATGACGAGGAAGCGGGCCTTACCCTGTCGGCGGTACGCACGGATGCGGCCGGCCAGGGAGTACTCATCCGTGGTGTCCGCGCCATCCTCCAGGCTGGCATAGCGTTCCGCCAGTTCGGCTGCGTGGGCGGTAATGTCGCTCTTGGTGGGGTATGGGTTCACGCCTGCGTCGATCAGCGCCTGGCGCTTGGCGCGGCGGACGGACCGCTCGTCGTTGATGTCGGTCTCGGGGGCGATGCTCTGGTCGGCCATCACAGCTCCTACCCGCGCCATCAGGGCGCGGTCCGTGGTCTCTCTCTTCCACTGGTACTGTAGCGATTCCGTTCCCAAAAACGGTTGCGACCACCGAAACGACGTAGGCACGGGGCAGGGGCAGACGACGTCGGAGTCCGCCACCATCTGCGGCTTTTGGGGTTAAGCTTCGGAAAGTGCGTCTGCCAGAGACGGCTGACGAAGGGCAGCCGGAATGCGTTTTCGATGCGGCGATCATTCCAGCCCTCCGCGTGCAGGCTCTTTGCGGTGATATAGGTCGCGCAGGTTCCACGCTGATAGAATTGGGGCTTCCCCCGCCCATCGGCTCTAAGGATGCCTATGGAAAAGCGACGGCCGCCTCGCTGCGAAGCGGCCGTCGATGGCGTTTCCTCTATGCTGCGGCGAGCGTAAACCTAGTGCTTCTTCAACGCCCTCACGCCCACGGCCGTGCCGATGGCCACCGCAGCGGCGAGTGCCGTCGCGATGAACGGCAGGGAGCTCGTCGGGTCGCCCGTCTGAGGCAACGCTTTGCGGGACGTGGTCTTGGTTGCAGGATAGGTCGTGGGGGTGGGTGACTTCGCCTCAGGCTTTTCGGGCGTCTTCGGATCGCTCGGCGCCTTGACGGTATACGCCAGCTTCGGGATATCGAAGTCTTCCTCTGCGCCCTGGACGCCTGCGGAATTGACGGGCAGGAGCGTCGCCTTGGTGTTGGTGGCAAGCTCGTAGTCGCCCGGCTCGGCCGGAGCCTTCGCCAACGCGACGTCGTACGTCAGCTTCACGGGTGCGAAGTTGGAGATCGCCTCGTGCGCAGTGAACTCGTAGGCGTCCGCATCCGCGTCGTACGTCAAGGTGAAGCGTGGGCTCGTGGATCCCGTGCTATGGAAGCTCCAGGTGTTCTCGCTCTCTCTCGTGACCTCGAGCTGCTCGGTTCCGACGCTGACCGTCGCCGTTCCGGGGACGAAGTCGAAATCGTAGCTTTCGCCCTTGCCCATGGAGTCGGTGACCTTCGAGCCGGCGCCGCAGGCATACAGGATGTTGTTGGCGATCTGCGTGAAGTCGAGCGGCGTGCCTCCGTTGAGCTGGTCCATGAACTTGGTGGAGAAATCGGAATCTTCGCCCGTGCGCACGGCGTAGCAGGCGTAGCCCTCGCCCTTCAAGGCCTGCCATACGGTGTAGGCCTCGTAGACCGCACGGTCAGGCGCCATGGCATGGTCGGCCTGGGTACCGTGCTCGATGAAGGCGAAGCTCGGATCGGTGATGGCGCCCGTCGCGGGATCCTTCACCATGCTCGTGGCGTCGTTGCCGTAGGTCTTGAAGTCGCGCGCATACGTGTCGCCGTCGTTCGCGACCCATTCGACGAGGTGGGCATAGTAGGTGTCCCAGTCACCGTACGGCATGGCGTAGGTGCTCGAAGCGGGCGTGCGCGCCTGGCGCCACTCGTCGATCATGCCGAAGTACACGAAGTTCCTCGGATCGATCTCGCTTGCGGCCTGCTGAGACGTCGGGTCGGTGTACGAGTACTGGTAGTAGATGTCCTTCACCGTGCCGTCCTCGGCCGTGAACAGGCGCGTCAGACCGTCGCTCACCAGGATGACATGCTTGCGGTTCGCGGGCGTATCCGTATCCGCATCCAGCATGGCCTTGGCTTTGGCAAGGCCGTCCTGCATGTTCGTGCCGGACCTTAGAGCGCCCGTGTAGCCTCCCGCGATGGCTCCCTTGAACGCATCGACGCTGCCGGCGTTCAGCTCGGAGAGCCCCTTTTCCACGTGACCGTCGCCCTTGAACGACACGACGCCCACCTTCACCTGGTCGGCGCCCGCCACTTCGGCAACGAGCCTGTCAAGCGTGGCCTTGGCGTCGTTGATGGCATCGTCCCCACAGCTCGAATTGTCCACGACGAAGACGATGTCGGATGAAAGCTTGGCCTCGGAGCTCGGCAGCTGGAGCGTGACGCGGGCGGTCTTGCCCTCGTCGACCCACGTTGCCGCCTTCGATTTGGAGACCGTCCAGGTGCCGGTATCCGCCCATACGGATGCTGGGAGCGCGATGAAGAGGGCTGCGGCGAGCGCGGCGGCGCATGCCAGGGCCAAGACCCCCTTCTTGCGCAGTGACGGTACGGTTTCCCTCATTGCGTCCTCTCTTTCCCTATGAACAACCCTGCGATGTAGACCAATGTACCAATGCGCACATTATATGCCTCCACAGCGAGAACTGAATGGGAGGTTAAGCTTCGAAGCGTGTGTCTGATGGAATCATTCGCCAGACACACGCTTCGAAGCTTGGCCCGGCTTTTGCCGTCCTCACGAACCCGGGCCCTCTCCGGCAGGGCGTCCAACTCGCACCTCCGGGCGCGACGGTCCCCACGACCTCGCAGTCACCATGGGCAGCCTTTGCTTCTCCTGTAAACTTTGCTTCTCCTGTAAAAAAGGCGGCCCCGATTGAATCGGGGCCGCTCCTGGCTGCGGGGCAATCCGGTGGGCTAGCGCGTGATGTTGACGACCGTGTACGTGCGGAGCTTGCCGTTTGGCGTGGTGAAGGAGACCTCGTCGCCCACGACGTGACCGATCAGGACGGCGCCGGCTGGCGACTCGTTCGAGATGCGGTGCTCGAGGGAGTTGGTCTCGGTGGTTCCCACGATGGTGAAGGAGGTCTTCTTGCCCTTGGCATCCTCGAGCTCGACCGTGGTGCCGATGGAGACGGAGAGCTCGCCCTCACCTCGCTCGACGACCTTGGCCGCCACAAGGATCTGGCGGATCTCGTTCACGCGAGACTCGTTCTGGGATTGCTCCTCCTTGGCCGCATCATACTCGGCGTTCTCGGAGAGGTCGCCGAAGCCGCGGGCCTCCTTGATGCGCTCGACGATCTCGTCGCGCCTCTCGCCCTCGCGGTAGGCAAGCTCGTCGACGAGCTTCTGGCGACCTTCGGGGGTGAGGATGATTTCCTTGTTTGCCATGATTCGCTTTCTTCTAGCGGCGGTGGAATCTTGCAGGACCCGATGAGATCCGGTGGGGTCGTCTACTCGCCGAGCTTGTTGCCACACTTGGAGCAGAACGCGGCATCGGAGGCGTTCTTGCTGCCGCACTTGGGGCAGAAGACGCCATCCCCCGGAGCATCCTCGTCGGAGTCGCCAGCAACTTCCTCGACATCCTCGGCATCCTCGGCGTCATCCTCGACCTCGTCGGCCTTGGAAGCGGTCTCCTCGCCGTCCATGCCCTCGCGCACGTTCTTGACGGTCTTGCCCAGAGCGCTGCCGAGCTTGGGAAGGTTCTTGGGCCCAAAGATGACCAGGATGATGACCAGGATGATGATGATCTCGAAGGGACCGAGTCCAGCTATCATAAATGCCTCCAAATGAGTTCTATGCAAGACCAGCGCGCCAGCGCACGCGAAGGCGCAACGGCTAGTATAGCCGAGCGAGAGCCCCGCTCACAATCTCTACTGGCCCCGATGGGGACATTTCCCCGCTAGGAATGTATCTCCCCCATGCCCGTCATCCTTACATACCTACTCGCGTTCGCCCTCGTCGCAGACGCCATCTTCGTCGCAGCGCTCGTCATCCTGCGCAGGCGAGGCGTCTACCTACGTCTTCGCTCCAAGTTTGGGCCAATCATGGTCTTTGACTCGACGGATGATGACGGGGTGCCCGTGCGCCTGCTCAACGTGGGAGGCAAGTTCCAATCGGTAGGCTACGTAGACGAGGGGCTGCGCTACGAGTTGGCCTGCGTCTATCACCGCTACTTCGCGGAGATCCTCTCCATCGCGGCAAACCCGGGGAGTGTCGCAGAGAGGGCCGCTGGACGCGGAGCCCCGGAACGCGGTACCACGGGACGCGACGGCACGGGATGCGACGTGGCGCACGACGCTGGGTCCGACAACGCAGGGCAGAACCTGGGACAAGAACGGCCTTGGTCAGGAGATGCCCTGGTCATAGGGGGTGGCGGCTACTCGTTCCCCAAGTGGCTCGTGGCCCACTGTCCCCAGGCACGGGTCACGGTGGTGGAGATAGATCCCGTGATCTCGGACATCGCGCGCAGGCGCTTCTTCCTGGACGACCTGATCCGCGACTTTGGCGCAACGCCAGGCGACGCCCACGCAACGCCGAGCGACGCCTCGCCGGGCCGCCTACGACTCGTCTGCGATGACGGGTGGGCATATCTGCGTGGATGTGGCCGCCACTTCGACCTCATCGTAAACGACGCATTTGGCGGCAGGAAGCCACTGGGACCCCTCAAGACCAGCGAGGGCGCACGCAGCGTGCGAGAACATCTCAGCGAGCACGGCGTCTACCTGGCAAACGTGATCTCCGCACTCGAGGGAAAGAGGGCCAGGCCGCTTGAGGAGAGCCTTGCGGCATGCAAGGGTACCTTCGCGCACGTCTACCTCATTCCAGAGCGCCCCGAAGAGCCCGAGCGCGAGGGAGACAACGTCCTGATTGCCAGCCAGCTGCGCCTTTCCATCCAGAAGTGCTACGCAGTTCAGTAGGCGCGTCCCTCTCGGATGGGATCGACTGGGACTGAACGCACGAGGGCACGGTAAGCTGCCACGCAGACGCGCGCACGGACACAGGGCGCGTGCCGCCGGGAAGGGGCACCCCCAGGCGCCGTTGCGGCACAGGCGCATCCGCAGACGCACGCCCCCAGGGATGCCACTTCGCCAACGCGACCGGCGAGGCGATCGTCGCCAAGGTCAAGGAGGCCCTCGGGCCCAGGGCGCGCTGCAGATAACGGCGCTGTGGCGGGCCACGTGGCCAAACCGTGACAAATTGTGGCGCCGTGGCACGGATTCTGCGCCACAGCGCCACTTTTCGTTACGCTTGGGAGGGGCTTCGGGCAAATAGTTGGTCCGTCGAGGTCCGGATTGGATAGAGTGATCAATAGAGTGGTCAACCAGAATCGGACGATTCCGGTTGACCCTCATGCATGTTTCTACTCATGTCCACACAGCGGCACGTGCCCCAGCGTCGGACGCGTACGGCGAACGTTGCGGCACGTCTCGATGTACTGTGGATAAGCTCCACCGCCTCCCGCAGGTCAACCCCATCACGACACGCAACGCCCCGTCGCAACGCGCGCTACCAGCGGGCGCAGCTCAGAGCGTGAGGAGCAGGGCCATCTTGAAGGGCCTGTCCGCGCGGACGAAGTGGCGCCCGCCCTTGTCGAACTTGAAGTTCTCACCCGCATGGATGACGTGCTCCTGGCCCTCGTAGCCGATGACCCCCTCGCCATCGAGCGCGAAGACCAGTGCCTCGCCGGGAGCGGAGTGCTCGTCCAGGCCGGTGCCCGCGCCAAAGCTCATGAGGGCGAGCTTCATCCCGTCGTTGCGGGCCAAGTCCATGTTCACGACCCTGCCGTCCTGGTAGGGCAAGAGGTCCGCCAACTTGACGACCTCCCCTGATTTGAGCGTGTCGTTCATGGCGGCCTCCTTCTTGAGGGTGACTTCCGTGTACACGCAACCCGCATCCGTACGGACCCCCAGCGCGACATCGGGGAGAGACACAACGGCCTCACCAGAGGCAACGGCTAGGGCGCGTGCAGGGCCCCTGACGTGATGCCGGGCGGGGTCGTTGGGGCCAGCGAAGTCTGTGGAACCATCCTGACCAGCAAAGCCAGCGGGGCCGGCGAGACCCGTAGGGTCAGCTGAACCCTGGTAGACCTCCATGTCACCCCATTCGACAACGAACAGCTTGTGGTAGTCGTAGCACTCTGCGCTGATGTCCGTGTGGGCGGCGAGAGAGAAGTTGGTGATGGACAGGCCGTTCGCATGGTGAATCGTCTGAGACGTGGTGCACCCAGAAACCGGCGGCATGTCGTCACTAATCGAGAAGACCTTTCCAGCTGGCAGCTTCATGGCATGCCCCTTTCTGTAGTATCGCTCACCCGTCCCATTCGCAGGGGCAGCCGTCCAAAAGCGACGGTCGCAAAAGCCTGGGAATCTCAAGGTAGTTCAGCGTACGGACGATTGCCGTTGGAATAGCAACAGAAACGAACTCCGGGGAAAGAATCCCAAATCAACATGCCGCGTGACGGCGGAAGACTAGATAGGTGTTGAGATTGCCCGTACGGCCATCGGACGAGAAGCGCTCCCGGACGGTCGAGAGGTCCGACACGGCGTCCACGAGAGCCGTTATCCCGTCCGCATCGAAGCTGTGGCAGTAGCGCCAGACGTCGGGAAGCCCCTGCCATCCCACCAGATAGTCATCGGCATCGAGATCGCTGGGGGCCAAGCCCAGCGACCCGAGGGCCTCGACGGTAGTTTCGCGCGCACGCCGCGCAAGCCTGGGGCTGTTCATGAACTGCCAGAGCGAAACGGCACAGGTTCCCCCGGGACGCGTCGCGCCGAGCAACGCCCGAAGGAGGGCAACCCGTGCCGCCCAGGTGGGCACATGGTGCATGAACCCAAAGCAGACCGTCAGATCCGCGGGGGCAGACGCGGGTGCAGGGAACGCCAGCGGGACACCATCGAGGAGTCGTTCCACCAGATCGATCTGGGTGAAGTCAACCTTCCAGGGAAGCGGAGGGGCGCAGCGGCGGACAAGCGACGGACAACTGTCGACCGCGCAATAGGCGACCCGTGCCGGTACGGGCGACAATGCCATCCTAGATGCAAGGTAGGTGCCAAAACGCAGGTTCCCGCAGGCCACGTCCAAGACGGAGAGCGTCGATGGCGTTGCGGTCACGGCAATGCCGGCAAGGGAGACCACCCTCCCCCACCCCGGCCATGGTGCCTGGCGCGTCTGGCAGAACGAGCTGGCCTGGGCTCGGTAGAACTCCGCGTTCAGGCTGTTCATGCGACGTGCGACGTCAGTGTTCATGTGGCCTCGGCGCTTCGTGGTAGAGCCGCGCCCCCCTCCCCTCCAGGTGCTCGGCAGCGCGCAGTCGATGTCGGCAGCGCACATGTGGTTGACGCTGACGGTACCCATGGCGCTACGATGCCAACAGTATGAACCGTCGACACGGCGGCGGGGCCAGACGTGAGGGGGCGTCACCTATAATTGCGCCCCACGGAGAGTCCCGTACAGAGAGGCCACATGGAAGACTTCCTGCTGGACATACTCGATCACCTGCGCTCGCTGCCACCGGAGCGGGCGGGCGATGCCTTGACCCCGCTGGAGCTGGACGCCATCTGGCGCCGGCACAACCGTGGCGCGCGCGAAGGTGACAGGCGCCTCTCCAAGCGCTTCATCCTGCCCTTCTACCAGCGAACAAAGCAGCGGGACCCCATACGCTGGGCCAGCTGGAACGTCGACGCCACGCTGGAGGAGCGCCTGGTGCGCACCATTCGCATGAAGCCGCGCCGCACGGCCTCGGGCGTGGCCACCATCACGGTCATCACCAGGCCGCAGGCCTGCTCCAGCGACTGCCTGTACTGTCCCTGCGACCTGCGCATGCCCAAGAGCTACCTGGCAGGGGAGCCTGCCTGCCAGCGTGCGGAGCACAACTTCTTCGACCCCTACCTGCAGGTGGCCTCACGCCTGCGCGCCCTCTCGCAGATGGGCCACTCCGTCGACAAGGTCGAGCTCATCATCCTGGGTGGCACTTGGAGCGACTACCCGCGCGCCTACCAGATCTGGTTCGTGCGCGAGCTGTTCCGTGCGCTCAACGACTGGCCCATTGCGGACGAGGCGCTACGCCGACGTTACGGCAGCTACCGAGAGCTGGGGCTCACGAACGACGCCACACGGCTGGCAGCCTTCGTCGCACCTCAGCAGGCCCTGGTCGACCGGGGCGAGAAGAGCTACAACGACGCGCTGCGCGACCTCTACCGGGAAAGCCGCCCCCACCAGGCTGCGGCCAAGCGCATGGGCGCGATCCTGGACGGGCTTGCGACGGAGCAGCTGCGCAACGAGTGCGCTTCCCACCGCGTCGTGGGCCTGGCGATAGAGACGCGCCCGGACCTGATAACGCCTGCATCACTCACGCTGTTTCGGCAGTTGGGCTGCACCAAGATCCAGATGGGCATCCAGTCCACCCGCCAGGAGACCCTGGACGCCAACGGACGCCGGACAAGCATCGAACAGGTCAGGCGGTCCTTCTCGCTCATTCGCCTCTTTGGCTTCAAGATACACGCTCACCTGATGGTGAACCTGCTGGGCTCCACACCGGAGTCCGACAAGGAGGACTTTCGCACCTTCGTGAGCGACCCCGGCTTCCTTCCCGACGAGATCAAGCTCTATCCCTGCGCGCTGGTCGCAGGTACGAGGCTGGTCCGTCTCTTCGAGCGGGGCGCATGGCGCCCCTACGACCGAGAGGAGCTTGTCGACGTGCTCGCGAGCGATGTGCTGGCCACGCCACCGTACGTCCGCATCTCGCGCATGATCCGCGACATCAGCGCGGGAGACATACTGGTGGGCAACAAGCACACCAACCTGCGCCAGATGGTCGAGGGTCAGATCCGGCGCGACGGGACGGCGAAGGGCGTACGCGAGGTTCGCTTCAGGGAGATCTCGCTGGACGCCGTCGACCTGGGCTCCCTGGCCCTGGACGACGTCACGTACCAGACCGCCGTCACGGACGAGCACTTCCTGCAGTGGGTCACGCCCGAGGGGCGCATCGCGGGCTTTTGTCGGCTGTCGCTGCCACACTGGAGGGAGCTTGCTGCGAGCGACGCGACCGCAGCGGCAGGTGGCGCAACGTCGGTCAAGAGGGACGAGGCCGATGTTTATGGGGGTGCCGACGTGCAGGCCGAAGTGCGGGCCAGCGAGCTGCCAGTCGAGCCCGGCGAGGCCATGATCCGCGAGGTCCACGTATACGGCCAGGCCGCCCGCCTGGGAAAGGCGGATGCTGCGGCCCAGCACCAGGGGTTGGGCCGCGCGCTCGTGGAACGCGCCTGCGACATCGCCCGCAGCGCGGGGTACACACACGTCAACGTCATCAGCTCCGTGGGCACGCGCGCGTACTACCGGCGTCTGGGGTTTGCGGACGTGGGGCTGTACCAGCGCAGGGGTCTATAGGACGTCGAGAGGCGCTCGGTGGATACCGGTCTACGATCAGCTCACTGATCGGACTCGCGGCGGGGACGCCGATAAGTCTGCCGCTTCTCCCCGCAGGGGCGACTCGCGAGGCGTCGCACGTCCGTTGTCCTGATGGTTGCAGGCCCCTCTCTCGCCGCGCCATCATTCGTGCAGTTGTCCAGCATGGGCATGTTTGATGGCACGATCGCATCCACCAGTGTGGGCATGTTCGCGATACCGGCCGGTCCTGCACTCGCGTTGGGCTCGACACTTTTCGCCACGGGAGCGTCACTGCGGCTGGAGGAATGACCGGCACCCTGGCTCAGCGTCATGGGCTATCCGATCGAGAAAAGCTGGTATTGAGGGAGATGCTGGATGGATCCGCTGTGAGGGGAACGGGCAAATCCCTTGGCCTTTCGATGGGAACCATCGGCACATACCGATCAAGAATCTATAAGAGGCTCGGGTCAGAAGTGCCAGCGGCGCGATTGCGCTTGCAAAGACAGCCATTCAGGAAGACGAGCATGTCGCAGAAGGTGGGCAAACGAGTGCCGAGAGAAACCTCAGTAGCAGACGGCCCCTTGCCCGTAAAGCCCGCCTTGCCATTTCAATCATCGTCCTTCTCCTTTCCTCGCTGCCCCTCGACGCCGTAGCATGGCTGCAAAGGGATGTGGGGTGGCGCGGAATGGCTTTCACTGCTCGCACAACTGGTTGTATTTGGATTGGCTGAAAGCAGGTTAGCCTTCCTCGGCATCTGGGGATGGCTTGTCTTTCTTGTCTTGGGTTTGGGCGCAGCCCACGTTCTCGCACCAAGGCATGTCAGCCGTATCCGACGCCTTCCCTTCGCGGCAAGCGCCATCATGTTCTCCATAGCAGGCTTCCTGATAGCGTTGTGCACAGAGACAGTGGCCGTCGAGGCCGCTATTGCGGACTCCCACACCTTCGTCTCCGTTGCTTTGGCGCTATTCTCTGCCGTGCCGCTGATATGCCTCATCATGACGCGAGAGTCTGACGCCATCCCATTGGAAAGGCTCTGCGCCGGAGAAAATGTCGCCACCATTGCCGACGGGCTTTGTTTGGCCCGCAGCACAGTGGCGACGTACAGGAAGAGCGTCTACCGAAAGGCTGGCGTGCACTCTCAGTGCGAGCTCGTCACTCTTGTCGGAAGTGAGCGAAGTGAGCGCTTGTCGGAAGTGAGTACTTTTTCGGCCTTTCCAGGGACACTTCGCATCCATCAGACGCATATCTCCGAGATCTCCGCAGGTACAGGAGTTGCCAAAATTATCCGAAGTGAGTACCGGTGCACACTTCGGATAATCACGACGCACGCGAGGCCCACCGCGCCCCCACGGCACACGCGAGGCCCGCCACGCCCCCACGACGCGCCCGGGGCCCACCACACGAGCAACCTGCCTCGCGCATGCGCCCATGCGCCCATGCGCTTGCCCATCCGCTACCATGGGCGCTCCGCCGACCCCTATGCAAACTGGCTCTGGTAGAGCTCCGCGTAGGCGCCGCCCCGGGCCATAAGCTCCTCGTGCGTGCCCTGCTCGATGATGGTGCCGTGATCCATGACCAGGATCAGGTCGGCATCCACAATCGTCGAGAGGCGATGGGCGATCACGAAGCTCGTACGGTTCTCCATGATGGCCTCCATCGCGCGGGTGATGTACTGCTCCGTGCGTGTGTCGACGCTCGAGGTGGCCTCGTCCAGGATGAGCATCGCGGGGTCCGTCAGCATGGCGCGGGCGATGGTCAGCAGCTGGCGCTGGCCCTGGCTCAGACCCTCCGCATCATCGGAGAGCATCGTGTCGTAGCCTTGTGGCAACGTGCGCACAAAGAAGTCGACGCGCGCGGCACGCGCGGCAGCCTCCACCTCCTCACGGGTGGCCCCGGGCTTGCCATAAGCGATGTTCTCGGCGATCGTGCCCTCGAACAGCCAGGCGTCCTGCAGCACCATGCCAAACTCGCGACGCAGGTCGGCGCGGGTCATGGCGCGCGTGTCCACGCCGTCGAGCGTGATTCTCCCACCATTGGTCTCGTAGAAGCGCATGAGCAGATTGATGAGGGTCGTCTTGCCTGCGCCCGTGGCGCCGACGACGGCCACCTTCTGCCCCGGCTCCGCCACGAGGCTCACGTCACGCATGAGCGGCTTGTCCGGAGAGTAGCCAAAGCGCACGTGCTCGAACGCGACACGGCCACGCACGGGCCCCGCCAGCACAACGGGCAGCTGGGGATCGGGCTCCACCTCGTCCTCGTCGAGCAGGGAAAACACGCGCTCAGCCGCAGCGAGGGCTCCCTGCAGCATGTTGACCGTGAGCGACAGTTGCGTGAGCGGCTCGGACGCCTGCGTGATGTACTGGAAGAACGCCTGGAAGCGTCCCACGCTCAGGCGGCCCATGATCAGCATGCCGCCGGCCAGCAAGGCGATGCACACCTGGGAAAGTCGGACCAGAAATCGAATCGCTGGCGCGATGGCGTTGGTCAGGAAGTCTGCCCACGCACTCGCGCGGGCCAGATCCCGTGCCACGGAGCTGATGGAGTCCAGGCTCGCGTCCTCACGGCCGAAGGCCTTGATGATCGCACGCCCCGTGTAGGCCTCCTCGACCTTGCCCGTCAGATCGCCCAAGATGGCCTGGCGGCGGCCATAGGCGTCAAGCGTCTTGCCGGCGGCGACCTTGGTCAGCGCGAACGAGAGCGCCATGAACGTGCAGAACAGTCCCGTCAGCACAAGGTCGAAGGTCGCCATCATGATGACAGCGCCGACGAGCGTGGCGAAGCTGATGATGAGCTGCAGCAAGCCGCGCTGCAGGACCTCGGAGATCTTGTCAAGGTCGTTCGTAGCGCGACTGATGGTGTCGCCCGGCTGATGGGCATCGTAGTACGAGAGGGGTAGGCGCCCGGCCTTCTCGCCTATGCGCTTGCGCAGGTCCAAGTTCAGACGTTCGGCGAAGCTCGACATGACCAGCGACTGGATGCTGTAGAACAGCCAGGCCGCGGTCCAGACGCCCAGAAGGCCCAGGATCTGCAGGCCGCCACTGTCCCAGCCGACCGAAAACTCCCGCCCCGCGGCGAACGACTCCTGGATGCAGACCCACAGGAAGTCGAGCAGGTATGCGCTGTATGCAGGCGCCGCGAGGCTGCAGGCCACATAGAGCACGGCGCTCGCGGCCGCAACGACGAGACGCCAGCGCTCACCCGTTGCCGCCCGCCACAGGCGAACCGCAGTGCGCAGCGCGTCCGCAGGGACCTCGGATTCCCCGTCCCCCACTGGCCTCCCCACGGGCCCGAGGCCCTCGGTCGGCTCGGGCCTCTCGGTCGGCTCGACGGCCCCCTCGTCGCTACACACGTGCGCCACCCCCCTTCACCTGGGACTCGTAGATGTCCCGATAGGTGGGACAGTCATCCAGCAGCTCGGCGTGGTCCCCCAGGCCAACGATGCGCCCCTCCTTGAGGACGACGATCTGCGCCGCATCCCGGATGGTGCTCACGCGCTGTGCGATTATCAGCACGGCCGCATCTGCGAGCTCCCCTGCGAGCGCATGGCGCAGGGCCGCATCGGTCTTGTAGTCAAGCGCGGAGAACGAGTCGTCGAACACGTAGAGGTCCGCCCGTCGCACGAGGGCCCGAGCGATGGCCAGGCGCTGGCGCTGGCCACCCGAGAAGTTCGAGCCCCCCTGCGCCACGCGAGTCCCCAGCCCCTCGGGCAGCTCGCGGACGAAGGTGGCCTGGGCCACGTCGAGTGCGCGCCAAAGCCCCTCGTCGGTTGCGCCCGGAGCGCCGTTGCGCAGGTTGGAAGCGATGGTCCCTGAGAAGAGCCAGGCCTTCTGGGGCACGTAGGCTATGTGCGAGCGCAGGTCTTCCTGGGTGAGGTCGCGCAGGTCGATCCCCCCGAAGGCAAGCGTGCCGTCCGTCACGTCGTGGAAGCGCAGCAAGAGCCTTGCGACGGTGGACTTGCCCGACCCGGTGTTGCCGACGATGGCGCAGGTCTCGCCGCGCCGCAGGTCGAAGTTGAGGTCATGCAGGGTGTCTTCGTCGGCGGCGGCAAAGCGGAGGCTCACGTGGTCGAAGCGCACGACGGGTCCGGCGGGGACGTCGTGCGCGGGATCGGGGGCCGACCCGGCGGTGGCCGCGGGGCTGACGGGGCTGCCGTCGGTCGCGGTCCCGGCAGGGGGCAGGCGGACGGGAGCCTCGGGGTCCGCGATGGCCGCCTGGGTGCCGAGGACTTCGGCGGCACGCGTGAGACAGGCCAGCGCACGCGGAACCTGGAGCATCGCGAACTGGGCCATCATCATGAAGAACATCAGGAGCATGGCGTACTCGATCAGCGCCGAGATGGAGCCTATCTGCATGGCGTGGACTCCCACGCGATCCGCCCCCAGCCACATAAGTAGCACCTCCACGATATTCATGAGGAAGAACGTGGAGCAGTCGGCGATGGAGAAGATCATGTTCACCCTGATGGCGTTCCTGGCATAGTCCTCGAAGGTGTCTTCGAGCCGCCTGCGCTCCTGAGCCTCCTTGCCAAAGGCGCGGATCACTCGGACGCCGGTGATGGTCTCGCGCAGGCGGGCGTTCATGCGATCGATGAACTCCTGCAGCCTGAGGAAGATGGGCGCCGACAGCGCGACGGCCACGGCCGAGATCACCGTAAGGACGAGCGAGAGCGCGACGAGCACCTGGCCCATGAGGGGATCGATCCCCCAGGCCAACACCACGGAGACCACGCAGATCACGGGCACGGGGAACATCATCGTGAAGCACATCAGGAGCGTCTGCTGTACCACGTTGGCGTCTGACAGGGTGCGGGTGATCATAGAGCCCGTGCCAAAACGGACGAAATCCGCACCCGAAAGCGCAAGCGACTTCTCGTACACGGCAATGCGCAGGTCACGACCAATGTCGGCGGCAAGCTGCGACGCAAGGTAGTACGAGACGATGCAGCCGCCCGAACCTACGACGGAGGCGGCCAGCATGCGCAGGGCATGAGGTGCGACCTGAGACGCATCGCCCGTCGCCATGGCGACGTTGATGAGCGCGGAGAGCTCCGTGGGGACGTAGAGCATGCCCACGACGTCACAGAGCAGCATGGCGGCCGTGAGGAGGGTCCGACCACCGTATGGCGCAATGAGGCTGGCGAGGAGGCCGAATGCCGTACGCTTGCTGTATTCGCGCCCAGCGCGAGAGTCCCGCGCGGGCATCACGCCCCATCCCCCTCGGAACGTGCGAGCGCCGAGAGCTCGGCGTCGATCGCATCGGTGTAGGCGCGGACGATGCGGACGAACGCGCGCCGGTCCGCAGGCGAGAGCGAGTCGAAGGCGCGCCGTTCCGCCTCGATGGCAGGATCTATGCTCTTGCGGCAGAAGTCCTGGCCGGCGGGCGTCAGCACAATGACCTTGCTGCGGCGGCTGCCCTCCTCGAAGGAAAGCGACACCAACCCGCGCGCCTCGAGGGCCTTGGTGGCGGAGTTCACCGTCTGCCGCGAGTACGAGTAGTCCTCGGCCACCTCGTGCTGGGTGACGCGGCCACCACGGGCTGCGGCGGAGACCAGCAGCCAGAAGGCGCTGTCAGACAGCCCGCAACCATGTGCGAAGCGGTAGTAGAGGCGGTCGGTCTCCTTGTAGATGATGTCGATGTCGCGCGCTGTGGGCAGCCGCTCGCTGGGCGCAGGTGACACGCTCCCCTCCCCTTGTACGTGGTCCGAGCCCGGATGATCAGCGGGTGATAATAGTCCGAGTTCGGACATATGTCAAGGGAAGCCAGCTACAGGCTGGCCATCAACTCGTCGACGAGGGCGTCAAGCTGGGCGAGCGAAGCGTCGTCGAGCGAGCCTTTGACCGTCACGACGCTCTCGGCAAGCGAAAGGCCGCGGCAGGGCTCGAGTGCCGCACGCAGGCCCTTGGCGGCCGCCGGCATCCACGAGCCGCCTTCCATGAGACCCACGGTGCGAGCCTGGAAGGCATGGTCCGCAAGCAGGCTGGCAAAGTCATGCATGGCGGGGAAGATGCCGCCGTTGTACGTGGTGGTTGCGAGCACCAGGCAGCTGCGACGGAAGGCGTCCGCAAGCGCCTGGGAGGCGTCGTCACGCGCAAGGTCGTAGACGGACACGCTGGGGCACCCCCTCTCGCCCAGACGCTGGGCGAGAAGCTCGACGGCCTTTCTGACGTGACCGTATACGCTGGTGTAGGCGATGGTGACGCCAGGCGCCTCGGCCTCATAGGACGACCAGGTCTGGTACAGGTCGAGGTAGTGGCCCAGGTCCTGCGACAGCACGGGGCCATGCAGCGAGCAGATGGCCTGGACGTCCAGCTGGGCCACCTTGCTCAGGACTTTCTGGACGTTCGCGCCAAACTTGCCGACGATGCCGAAGTAGTAGCGGCGCGCCTCGTCGTCCCAGGGCTCATCCACGTCGAGCGCACCAAACTTGCCGAACGCGTCTGCCGAGAAGAGCAGCCTGTCCTCCTCGTCATAGCTGAACATGACCTCGGGCCAGTGGACCAGGGGGGCCGCGATGAACGAGAGGTGCTTTCCTCCCAGGTCGAGGACATCACCCTCCTTCACCACCATGCGACGGTCCTCGTAGGCGGTGCCGAAGTAGCTCCTCATCATGTTGAACGCGCCAATGCTCGCAACGACCGTGGCCGCGGGATAGCGGTCCATGAAGACGGCGACGTTGGCGCTATGGTCGGGCTCCATGTGGTGAACGACGAGGTAGTCTGGCATGCGACCAGCCAAGATGGCGTCGAGCTTGGCGAGCCATTCGTCGCCGAAGCTGGCCTCGACGCTGTCCATGACGGCAATCTTGTCGCTAGCGACCACGTAGGAGTTGTACGCCATGCCGTTGGGGACGGCAAACTGGCTTTCGAAGTAGTCGATCTGGTGGTCGTTGACCCCGATGTAGGAGACGCCTTCTGCGATCTGCATGCTGGATGAACCTTTCTGCTGGGAGTGACGGCCTGCGAAACCTCAGGCCGCCGGGTCCGTAGGCCGCCGGAGGCAGCGGATGGGGCCATGTTGCCGCAAGCCCCGCGCCGCGCGATCCACGCCGTCACGAGCCCCACGTTGCCGCAAGCCCCGCGCCGCCGTATGGCGTGGCATACCAGGACATAGTATCCCTCAGCAAGCGTCCCCCAGCACGGATGATTTCACGAAGCGCAGGAACAGGGGCGCACGCTCATGCCCGGTCCCCACGCTCGGCAACGACGTACTGGTATGTGTCGCCCATCGGTACGAAGTGCATGGGAACGCCAGAGGTGCCCAAGGCTTCGGGAAGCCAGGAGACCATGTACTCCATGCCCGGCTCCTCCAGATTGAAGTGGCCGACGGTAATGGCGCACTTGCCCTGATGGAGCATGCCCGCGTCACGGATGTACTCGCTCGTGGTGAAATCGACAAACTCCATGGTCACAAGTGCGTCGACGCGCTCGGAGTCCACAAAGGCGGTCTCGCGGTTGTCCACTTCCGGGACACCGAGGACGTGCATCGGGATGTGCACGCGCTCCACCAAGGCGCGGGGGTCGCCGATCAGACGGGTCCCATTGAGCCCGAGCTTTCGCACGACCTCACGCGCAAGGTCCCGACCAGACATCGGGGGAATCCTATAGTCAAGGCACATGGAGAGATTCCCGGTGCGGCAATCAAGCCAACCCATCTTCCACGCAAGGCCGTAGAAGATGCCATCGACAAGAGCTCCTCCCTCATCGATGGGCACCTTGGAGTGAATGTAGTCGTGGCAGCGCCAGACCACACCGCCCCATGCGTCGAGCAGCCCCCTCTTTGCCAGGTAGGTGGCATTGCCAGAAATGAGATCCTGGTGGTCACCGTGGTTCCAGAAGAGGGCCTCATGACAGATGATCAGATTCGCGCCAATGCGCCGTGCAGCACAAATGACGTCTACCGTGGGCCACAGGCAGGTGACGACACCTGTGCACTCCTCGTCCAGGCGTCCGGCACCATAGGTAACACGGTCGCGCGTGGTGGCCTCGTCAATGGGCTCGCCCGAGTCGAATGAAACGCCAGAGCAGTAGCCCTTCACAGCTTGAATGACCTCAGCGACTCTCATTGTCCCGTCACCCTCTACTCGTCATCGTCGCTTACGTTCGCCTGATAGGTGTTGATGAGACGCATGGACTGGCGTCCCGTCTCGATTGCCCGGTCGATGAGCTCGCTCGTCAGTGGGCCCTCGTGCAGGCAGAGTTCCAGGGCAACGGCGACGTTCACCCCCGCCACCAGGAACACGTGGTCGCTCATGAAGGGGGCGAACGCCTGGCTTACGCTTCCTTGAAGGATGTCGGTAAGCACGAGCACCTCGTCGTCCCGAAACTCTGCGAAGAGCCCTGCAACCTGGGACTCGAGAGGGCATTCGTCCACGTAGGCGCAGATGACGTCCAAGGGCTGGCTGTTTCCCAGAAAATTGAGGGTATCTGCCAGTCCCCGCGCAAAGCAGTGATGAGAGGCAAGGACGACGTGTCTCATGAGCTAGACTCACTCCCAATCTTTCTTCGAGATGCAACGCGACGTGCGGCGAGGGCGGGACACGCGAAACTACGCCGCAATGAGCATACCTATGCCGCAGGCGGCACGCCAAGGATGCCGAAGGCTGCGCATACCCAGCAAGCGACGATGATGCCCAGGATGATCCAATTGAGCTTGACGCCCTTCTTGATCAAGCGGTAGGCAAGCGCTGCCACAAGGACTGCCAGGAGGTTCGGGAAGATCTGATCGAGAACGCCCGTCTGAAGCGGCAGGGACACGTCACCAAATGCAAAGGTGACGGGCGTGTAAATGGTAATGGCGGAGTAGATGAGGGACCCGACAACAGTAAGGCCCAGGATGGAGGCAGCATCCGTGAGGACGCTGATCCTATCGGCCATGCCGGTGATCACCTTGGCGCCGGCATTGTAGCCCTGGACGTAGTTCTGGAGACGCCAAACCAGGATGGCGGCCCAGACGGCAACCCACAGGAGTATGCCCACGGGATTGCCCTGCATGGCCATGTAGCCGGCAATGGAACCCAGTATGGTCATGGGGAGAATCCAGATCAGAACGTCACCAACCCCGGAAAGCGGGCCCATGAGGCCGATCTTGAGATCGTTCTCGGCTTGCATGCCAGCAAGATGGCCCTTGTCTTCCATTGCCAGGCCAGCGCCAAGCAGCAGGCCAGAGACGGGCGGCGTCGCGTTGAAGACGCAGTCGAGCTGGTTGAGGATGGCGGCGTTGAAGGCGTCCTCGTCGTTGCCGTAGATCTTGCGTAGCGCGTAGTAGGCGGCAAACGCGCAGCAGGGGGCGTTCTGGGTCGCATACGAATAGGAAGCCGTATCCATGAGCAGCATGCGGCGGCTGCAGATCCTAAGGTCATCCCTCGTCAACACGGGCTCGTAGGAGCCGTCAGGGAGCTGGACCGGGGCGGGAGCCTCATCGAAGTCCTTGAAGTCCTTGGGCCTGAAGAAATCACTCATCCTCGAGCTCGCCTCCGTTCTGGGTAGCGACAGCGGAAGCCATGCCGCCGTCCGACTTGAACCTAAAGTACTCAATTGCAACGGCAACGCCGATGAGGGCAATGGGGAGCACCGAGAGCCTGAGGTAGGCAGCAAGTACGTAACCTACGATCAGGAAGGCGTAGAACTTGTTGACCGGCATGAACGTAAGGAGCATCGCAAAGCCCGTGACAGGGAGGATCCCCGCTGCAATTGTGAGCCCGGTCGTAAACCAATCGGGCGTGACGGCCAGAACGGCGTCGACTGCCTGCTGGCCAAACGCCAGCACCAGGGCCATGGGAACTGCGCCCTGGAGGAACAGCCACAGGTGCGAGAGGAAGAACGAGCGAAGCATCTTCGTGTACTCACGCTTGGCGGCATACCCTCGAATCACCTTGAAGACCCAGGAGTTGTAAACCTTGAACATGACGTCCAGCTGCACGTAGAGCATCGCGACGGCAACGCCCACCGCAAGGCCGACGGAGATGTCCTGGCTACCGATGATGCAGGCAAGCACGGTCGCAACCATCCCTGCCATGCCGTAGTCGGGGGCCGATGACCCACCCAGGCCGGCAGCGCCCATGGACATGAGCTGGATGGTGCCGCCCACGACAAGGCCGGTGTAGGGGTCACCCAGGATGATTCCCGTAAGCCAGCACATGAGGGCATGCTGGAAGGGAAAGAGCTGCGTTGAGTACTGGTCCGCTGCCCTGAAGCCCGAGAGGACAACGATCAGGATGAACTGGAGCGCGTTGACCGCCATGGCTCGACCACCTTTCTCTAGGTTCCGATGTACTGGGAAATGGGAACTGGCTTGTCGGTTGTCATGTAACGCACCTCAACCCTCGTACCAGCTGCCACGATCTCCTTGTAGATGGGGATGTCATCATTGCGGATGAAGGCGCGGCGGCCGGCCTGGACTCCCTGCGTTCCCGCGGGGGGAAGCTCGGTCAACCCCAGCGTGAGCACGGGAATGCTCTGCCCGCATCCGATCAGGTCGAGGAAGGTCCGGGGATCGCGCGCGATCACAAAGACGGTGTGGTTGTCGTACTTGCCGGCCCTGAAATTGGCGTAGGCCTTCTCGTGCGAGATGATCGAGAGTGCCTGGCCCGAAGGCTTGGACATCCTCATGGCAGTCTTGCGCACCTCGTCATTGGCAGTGGCGTCGTCAATGATCATGGTGCGCTGGGTGGCGTACGTCGGGCACCAGAAGCCCTGAACGATGCCATGGAGGAGTCGGTAGTCGATTCTCCCTGCTGTGATGCTCATCTTCACACTCCTTCCTCTCCTCTTGCGAAGGACAGGCGCCTGAGGGGCGCAACCGTCCAACGCCTGGCTTCTCGCACATATCGCACGGTACAAGAGGGGGCGGTCGAGAGATGCCGGATGGGCATCTCTCGCCAGAGGCCCCACCCTCTCGACGCTGGGGAGCTTTGGTTCGCGGGGGGAATGCGGTGGCGTCGACACTCGCCTTCGACACTTGTGCGCGGTCTTGCCCCCAACCGTGCGGAGCTATCGCCTCATCGCAGGCGGGCATCCCGCGGGCGACGGCGATTTTCGGCGTCCTTGCGCCATGTCACCCACGACCCACGCCATGGTCCCTGTCCCCCGCGCGCTATTCGTCTTCCAACGTCAGGCTCGCCAAGCTGCCGCAGGGACCCTCGTCTTCAGGCCCCGCATGAAGCATATGGAATACGTAGGCAACCTCTGACAGCGGAATCTCCACACGGTACCTGCGGCACATGTCATCAAACGACTGTCGGAACCACGCGATGAAGTCAGCGCTCTCCCCTTGGAACCGCTCGAGGTCGCCCGGATAGGAGTCCACGAAATTCTTTGTGACCAGGCGCTCGATGAGTCCGCAGAGATGCACGTACAGTCCGATCTGGCGCCGGGAGTCAATGGGCTTGCCACGCAGGGTCGAGAGCTTCTGGATGGCACGGTCTGCCTCAAGGTAGAGCATCTCCGGATTGAGGATGGTGATGGACTCGAGGACGTTCTTGAGGGTGACGTTCCGCAACAGCTTGCGATGGAACGCCGCGATGCCCTCCGGTCCAAGCGAGGTGCGCAGGGCATTGTCCAGCGCCTCCGATGAGCCTGCGCACAGGATGTCCTCAAGGACGACGAACGGGACGGAGACGATCCCCGGGTCCATGGTTCCAACGAGCGCGCGCACCCGGTACGCCGAGAAGATCGGAGCATGATCGCCCATACGAGAGAGCTCATGGTAGTCACAGGCGACAAGACCCATGGGAAGGTCCTCTGGAAGGCTGTCGCGCACGAGGTCTCGCAGCTTCTGCGCTGCAGCGTCACCAGCTTCCGAGGAGAAGGCGATTGCCTCCTCAGCCCGGGGCTCGTCTATCACACGGTACGTGGGGGCGCATGTGTCGCGGGCCATGGACATCACCTCGTCAATGCTGCCGTGCGAGACCAGGGCACCTCCTATCTCAAGCGCCAGCCCGGTAGACACGTTGCTCACGACATATATCTTTCCATTCGGAATGCCGGCAACCACGTCGGTCACCTGCGAGAGCGATCCCATGTCAACCAGGATGGCAACGGTCCTTGCGAAGGAGTAGCGCTCAAGCATACGCGACAGTGGCACGGCCACATCGCTTACCTGCTGGTCGTAGGTCATATCGATGGCCTCGAACACGTGCCGGTGAAGCATCTTGTTGGCTGCGTCTGCCATGCTCGTCGCCGTGGCGTACCCATGGCAGAGGACGATGCCGAAAGCGTCACGTGCCTCAGAGGTCTCGGCCAGGAGCTCCGTCACCTCAAGAAGCAGCATGACGGCTACGGCGTCACTCAGCTCGACCCCCAGGGCAGAGCGCACGCCCGAGCCGATCTGGTCAAAGATGGCGCCAACCATCGAAGAGTCGGCCCTCAGGGTCTCAGCCATGCGCATGAGCAGGTCATGGCGCACCTTATACCAGCGAACGAGCTTCGCCCCTCCCCACAGCTGGACGGAGAGCGACTGTGCCAAGACACGTGTCCTCTTTCGATTGAACTCTATTCCGTACGTACTGTTCAAGCTCTCGATGATGGGATTCAGGACCTGCTCGTATGCGGCCACGCGGGCACTGGCGCCTTGTCCGTCAAAGCTCAGGTAGTCCTCGTAGTCATGCATGGTCTCAAGGGCCCCGTGAACGAGCTCGTCTTGTTCCAGCTCGTTTGACTCGTAGGCCTGGTACAGCTCGACGAGGCGCTGGAAGAAGCCGAGGATGCGTCTGGTATGGCTCGGAGAGACGGGCTTTGTGCCGCTCACCAGCTGGTCGTCATCGACCTCGGGCTTGGTCGCGCCCAACAGGTGAAGGGGAAGGTTATACGAGCGTATGACCATCCTCTCGTCGATGCGGTTCAGGTAGGCGCTGGCGCAGCAGGTCGCTATGCAGGACTTCAGCCCGTCGATGTTCTCGTCGAAATCCGCAGCGACCAGGGCGCGCAGGGCACCTCGGCTGATTGACACGTCCGCAGCCGCCCGGCGTCCCTCGGCGCGAAGGAAGTGCAAGACCAGAGCCGTGCGCTCGTCTGCGTCACGCTCGGCATACCGGGGAAGGTGGACGCCGATGGGAAGCATGCGGGAGAGCTCTGAGACCCGGGCGCTTTGAGCGGATCGCGCCGTCGAAAGGATGAATCGGGTCTGGGCAGGAGCACCCTCCGCCTCGCAGCCTCCCTCGAGGATGCGGTTGACGATGAGCTCGCTCGTGGTGTGGGCCAGATGATCGAAGCGGCTGACGAACACCACACCGTCCCGCGCCTGCTGGACGGCGCCCCCCACGCCGCCCCCACCGAAGATATCCGCTTCTGCGGCACCGTCGCTTTCCTCGTAGCGGCTGCAGTCGATCTTGACGAAGCGCGCCCCTGGAGGGAACGTCCCGGAATTCACGCCATATTCAAAGCTGAGGTTGGCCAGGAACTCCTTTCCCGTACCGTGGTCTCCCACCAGCAGAACGGGCAGGCCGTGAGGCGGATACGAGATGGCGCTCCTGAGCTGCTCTATGCAGACTCCAAGACTCATGTCGCAGCCAAGGGCCTTCTCGAAGTCACGCTTTCTCGTAGCTCCGACGCTTGCGAGCAGCTCCTCTAAGGACGTGTATTCTGATCGCGCAAGGCGCGCCTGAAGGCAGCGCTCGAGCGATGCCCTATGCATGAAAAGCCTGGGACGGACACCAACCTTCACCACCAGGCCATCTCGGACGAGCTCGTTGAGGTACTGGCTCGCCAGGTTCCTGCTGATGTGGCACCTGCCTGCGATTTTTGCGGTGGTGAATTCGACGGCGGAGTTCGGATAGACCTCCCGTGTAGCACGGTCGAGGTAGCGGAGCACATCACCCTTTGTGTCTGACGCGGCCATACGCAGCCCCCCTTGCACGCCAACATACACGATTAGATACCCTCGGCGACTGAAGTGGATGCCGTGCCGTGGGTGCTAAGCGCAAGCGGCAGGAGGCTGATGACCGGCTTTTGCGATGGCTGGCTCGCCGGCAACCCAGCCAAGCCCGCATCTGTCAGGGCTCCCTGTTCCCGGGCCTCCCCCTCTCCTTGCGGCCCACGCGTCAACCATGCGCGCACGGCCGAGGCGGGATGATGCGGGGGCATCCGTGCTCCCGAGTAGCGCATCGCAGAGCGGGTGCGCTCGCACGTCCTCCCGGCTCGCACGGCCCCTCAGCTGACGCGTCCCGACCTCATCTCGATCACCTCATCGGCGATCCCCATCGTGGACGCGCGGTGCGAGATGAGCAGAACCGTCCGCGAAGCGCGCTGCTCGCCGAGGCTCCTCAGGATCGCGCCCTCGTTGAGGGAGTCCAGATTGCTCGTCGGCTCGTCGAGGAGCAGAAAGGGCGCGCCATGCAGGAAGGCACGCGCAAGCCCCAGCCGCTGCCTCTCACCACCCGAGAGCGTGTCGCCCAGCTCGCCGACCATCGTGTCGTACCCCTGGGGGAGGCTCATGATGAAATCGTGCACTGACGCCGCCTTGCACGCCTCCTCGACCTGCTCGCGCGTGGCATCGGGGCGCGCGAGAAGCAGGTTGTCGAGGATGCTGTCGTGGAACAGGTGGGTGTCCTGCTCGACGAGGGCCTCGGCCTCCCGCAGCGAGCTGGTGTTGATGTCACGCACGTCCTTGCCCGAAAGGGCGACGCGTCCCTCGTCCACGTCCCAGAACCGCATGAGCAGACGGCACAGCGTGCTCTTTCCGCTGCCGCTCCTTCCAGTGATCCCCACGATCCCGTTGGCGGGAACCTCGGCGCTCACGTCGGAGAGGATCTGCTCGCCGCCGTAGGAGAAGCTCACGTGCTCGGCTGCAGCACCAGAGAACTCGACGTCACATCCCCCCTCCTGCTCGGGCACGACGGGCTCCTCGTCCAGGATCGCAAGGACGCGCGCGCCGGAGGCGATCGTGCCCTGAAGGGTCACTCCGAGCGCGGCGAGCGCGGTCGTCGGACCGAAGGAGCTGAGGATGCTGACCGTTGCCAGTACGACGGCCCCAGCCCCCACGGAGCCCGCCTGAAACAGCAAGGCGCCCAAGACGAGCTGTCCCAAGCCGAACAGCAGGATGAGCCCGCTGGTGATCGCGTTGCCGTCCGAGGACCTGTCGTTGAGCAGGCCCTGAACGCGCACGAGCTCGCGCGAACGGCTGTCGAGCTCCTCCAGCCGACGCCCGCCGGCACCAAACTGGCGTGCCTCGCGCAAGCCTCTCAGGCTGTCCAGCACGAACCCCGAGAGGTCGCCCGCAAGCTCGCGGCACCTGCGTCCCGTGTCGCCCGTCAGCCTGGAGAGCAGCACGGGCACCAACGCCCCCACCACAAGATATGCAACGAGTCCGACCAGTCCGAAGAGCGGGTGGAGGCTCCCCATGAACACGATCATGACGATCGAGGTGCCTACCGCTATGCAGATGGGAGAGATCGTGTGCGCGTAGAACACCTCGAGCAGCTCCACGTCAGCGGTGATGGTGGAGATGAGGCTGCCCTTGTCGGCCCCGGCGAGCTTGGCGGGGGCCAGGCGCCGCAGCGAGGCGAACACCCTATCACGTATCGAGGCGAGCAGCTTGAAGGCGATGTAGTGGTTGCAGGTCTGCTCGATGTAATGGAGCACTCCGCGCACGATGGACATTGCCACAAGAACGGCGATGACGCTCGTAAGCGTGAGCCCGGACGGATGCGCGATCACACCCGCCGCGGAGAGGCCCGCCGCGACGGCGAGGACGGGGATGAACGTCGCACACAGATGGCCCACGATGCCGAAGAGCACGGCGAGCGCGATGGTGCCCGCCATGGGGCGCGCAAGGCCGAGCATGCGCCGCATGACATGCAGGTCGCCGCCCGCTTCGACGTCACCGCCTGCCTCGCCACTACTCACCGTACGCATGGACGCCCTCCCCTCGATAGGACTCGAGCTCCCGCTGCGTGCGCCAGAGCCTCGCATAGGAGGGGCAGCCCGCAAGCAGCTCGTCGTGGTCGCCCACCCCGACAATCGAACCGGCGTCGAGGACGTATATGCGCTCGGCGTCAACCACGTTGGCAAGCCGATGCGATATGACAATGACCGAACGCTCGTGCGCAAGCTCTCGCACGACCCCCATCACGACCTCCTCGCTCTCCACGTCGATGTTGCTCGTGGCCTCGTCGAAGATGTAGATCGGCGACTCGTGCAGCAGTGCGCGCGCGATGGCAAGGCGCTGCCGCTGCCCGCCCGAGAGGTTGGCGCCCTCGCCCTCCAGCATGGTGTCGAGTCCGCGCTGCCCGCGCAGGAAGGCTCCCAGCGCAACCGCATCGAGCGCCTCCCACAGCGCATCGTCGCTCGCATGGGGGCTTGCCATGAGCAGGTTGTCGCGCACGGTGCCGCGAAACAGGTAGCTGCCGATGCCCACCGAGGTGATGGTACGTGCCAAGCTCTCGCGCCTGATGTCGCGCACCTGCTTGCCCCCCAGCCTGACGTCACCGGAATACGCATCCGAGAGTCCGGCGAAGAGCTGCGCCACCGTGCTCTTGCCGCAGCCGCTGCCGCCAACGATGGCAGTCACGCCGGAGGCGGGCACCTCCATCGAGACCCCATGCAGGACCTCGCGCCCGTCCCCATAGGAGAAGCACGCGTCGCTCATGGAGAGCGTGTCCCCAGGCACGGCGTCCAGCGTCTTCTCGCACGGCTCGTCGAGATCGAGGATGCGGAAGATCTTCCTGCTCGCAGCCATGCCGTTCATCGCGACGTGGAAGAACGAGCCCAGCTGGCGCATGGGGAGGAAGAAGTCGGCCGAGAGCAGCGCGATCATGAGAAAGCCCTGCAGGGCGACAGAGTCCGTGGAGAGCTCGAGGAGCGCCACGCCGATGCCCGCCGCAGCGCCGCCGAGGGCGATGACGTCCATGACGATGATGGAATTGAGCTGCATGCGCAGCACCTTCATCGTGATGACGCGGAAACGCTCGGCCTCCTCGTTCATCTGCCTGTGGCGCGCCTCGTCGGCCTGGTAGATCTTGAGCGTGGTGAGGCCCTGCAGGTTCTCCAGGAAGCCGTCACCCAGCGCCGCGTACTCGTCCCAGTAGGATCCGAGCAGGCGCTTCGCGACTCGCTGTATGACCATGATCACGAGGGGGATGAGCGGCACGAACACGAGCAGGACGACCGCGGCCGGCACGCTGATGGGCGCCGTGATGGAAAACAGCGTGACCGGCGCGAGCAGGGCATAGAGGAGCTGGGGCAGGTACTTGCCAAAGTAGGTCTCGAGCTGCTCGGTGCCCTCGACTGACACCTGCACGACCTCGGCAGTCGTGACGTCTCGTAGGTACGTGGGGCCGAGGCGCAGCATCTTCTCGTAAACCTTGCCGCGCAGGATGCGCTTCACGTCGCGCGCCGCGCGAAACGACGCCCGTGAGGAGAGGCGCGACGAGGCGACCTTGATCAGGGCGGGACAGAGGAGGAGCGGAATCTCCGCAAGAGGGGTCTCGCCCCCGCTCACGATGGATGCCATGAGCACCGTGATGCCATAGACCATCACCACGTTGGCGGCGAGGCCAACCCAGAGCCACACCACCGTCGCGACGATGTGCCTCATCGCCCCGGGCGCAAGGCCCAGCAGCCTTCTGTCGAACATCTTCCTCCCCTGCGCGCGCAGCACGCGCGCCCCATTGGCGCGCAACCTCTATCTGGGTCATATCTGGGTCATGGAGCGGTCGCATACAGACACACGAGCTGTCTGGCATAAAGTTAGGCAGACGCAACTGACTACGCGGACATGATAGCACGGCCATTCCTTTACCACCTGCTTGATGTGGGGGCAAGCTGGCTACAGCCTGACGTTGCCAGCCGTCCGCCAGACGTATAGTATGGGCAAAAAGTTAGATAAGGCTAATTTTGTGGATAGGAGATCGGCCCATGCCAGCATCCACCGAGGTCGACAACGACCGCACGAGAACCGGGCAGGGGGACGCACAGGCCAAGAAAGAGAGGGGTGCGCGCCTGAAGAGCCTCTACCTGCAACTCACCGAACCGGCTCATCCGCTCATCATCCAGGGCATGGTCATGTCGGCGCTGTCGGCGGCCTGCGGATTCGTCCCCTACCTGATAGCCATAGCCATAGCCCAAGCCGCCCTGCGCGACGCCATGCCCTCCGCAGGCACGCTCGCCCTCATGGTCGTCGCGGCCATCGCGTTCGCGGCGGCCGACCGCATGCTCTTCGGCGGCGGCACCGGCATCTGCCACAAGGCCGATGCCGACTTCCGCGTCCACGCGCGCCATATCCTGCTCGACCACTTCTCCAAGCTTCCGCTCGGATGGTTCGACGACCGCAGCTCGAGCGAGGTCAAGCAGGCGGTCTCCGACGACATCCTCGGCATGCACCAAACCATCGGGCATGCTCCGACGGAAATCGTGAAGGCCGTGCTTTCGCCGCTCATCCCCCTCGTCATCCTCTTCGTCGCCGACTGGCGCATGGCGCTTGTGTTCCTGGTCTACATGACCGTGCTCGTCGTCGTATCGATGGCATTCATGATGCGCGACTACAAGACGCTTGCCGCGCGCTACGGCGAAGCCAACGTCGAGCTTTCGTCCGCGATCGTCGAAATAGCGGACGGCATCGAGGTCGTGAAGACGTTCGGCAGTGCGCGAGGGGCCGGGTCCCGCTACCGCGATGCGGTCGAAGAGCTGACCGACGTCACCTTCGAATGGACGAAGGTGACCGCCGGCCCCTTCAGCATGCTGGGCGGATTCGCCTCGCCGGGAACCGTGCTCGCGTTCCTCGGGCTCGCAAGCAGCCTCTTCGTCGCAAAGGGATGGTTCGATTTCGCCGACTGCGTCCCCTTCCTCGTACTGGGACCGAGCATACCCGCAGGGCTCGTGACCTTGGCTTCGGGCATGGGATTCCTGCGCACGGCGAAGCAGAACCTCGAGCACATCGCGCAGGTCCTCTCCGCCGAACAGCTTCCCGAGGCGGAGGAGGCCGAACGGCTCCCCGGCTCGGATCTCGACGTCGCCTTCGACGAGACCTCGTTCTCCTACGGAGAAAGCACCCGCCTCGCGCTCGATCACGTGAGCGCATGCATCGCACCGGGAACCATCTGCGCCCTGGTAGGCGATTCGGGCAGCGGAAAGACGACGTTCGCGCGCCTCATACCCCGCTTCTGGGACCCGACTTCGGGTTCCGTGCGGCTCGGCGGGCATGACCTGCGCGACGTATCCTCCCAATCGCTTCTCTCGCAGGTGGCGATCGTCTTTCAGGAAAGCATGCTGCTATCGCTCAGCATCCGCGACAACATCAAGCTCTCCTGCCCCGATGCGACGGACGACGAGATGATCGAAGCCGCGAAGGCCGCGCAGATTCACGAGCGGGTCCTCTCGTTCCCCCGGGGATACGACTCCGTCGTCGGGTCGGCCGACTGCAGCCTCTCCGGCGGCGAAGCCCAACGCATCGCCATTGCGCGCGCGATTCTGCAGGATGCGCCCGTGCTCGTGCTGGACGAGGCCACCGCACACGCCGATCCCGAGAACGAGACCGCGATCCAGACGGCGCTCAGCCGCCTGTCGCACGGACGGACCACGGTCGTTATCGCCCACAGGCTCAACACCGTGACGGGGGCCGATCAGACACTCGTCCTGGAAGACGGCCGCGTCATAGAGTCCGGGCGACACGACGGGCTGCTCCAGGCGAACGGACGATACGCGAAGCTCTGGCAGACGCAGCAGGTCAATGCATTCCACGCGCACGACACCGAGGAGGCGGCGCTATGATCGTCGATAGGATAGACAGGCTCGCCGGACGCCCGACGGGCATCAAGGCGCAGGTCACGTACTTCGTGGTCTGTGGCGTGCTCGAAGGCGGCGTGTACGCCGCGCTCCTCCCGTTGCTCCAGGCCCTGTACGGAGGCGATGGCCATGGAGCCCTCGTCTGGTCGGTCGTCGCTTGCGCCGCAGGCATCGCCTGCGCCGTCGCGAACTACCTTTCCGAAACCCACGGATACATGATCGGCGACGTCGTGATCCTGCGCAGCATCCAGGAACGCTTGGGCGACCATATCGTGAAGCTTCCGCTCGGATGGTTCACCGCCGGACGCGCGGGCGAGCTCGCCGCCCTGCTCGAGCGCGACCTCCAGATGATCATGAATTTGCCGGGCATCTTCCTGAAGCAGCTCGTGATCGCGGTCGTCGTGCCGGCCTGCATCGCCGCGCTCTTCCTTGCCGTGGATTGGCGCGTCTTCCTCGCCTATATCGCGCTCATGCCCGCACTGTACGTCTGGTCGAAGAAGATGGCCGACGCCGCAGGCGCGGGACACGCCGAAGAGGAGCGGTCGAACGCGCACTTGGCGGGACGCGTGCTCGAATTCGTTCAGGCGCAGCCGATCCTTCGTGCGACGGGCACGGCCCGAAACGGCTGGCAAGCCCTTGAGAACGACATCTCCCGCGACCACGAGACCACGGTGCGCACGCTCGAAATGACTCAGAAGCCCATAACCGTTCACACGTTGCTCGTCTATGCGTCGTTCGGGCTTACGTTCCTCTGCGCGACGACGCTGCTGGCGATCGAAGCCGTGACGCCGGTCGAGTACCTCTTCGTGATCGTGCTCGCGCTGCGCTCGACCGATGCGCTCCATAAGGCGGCAAGCCAGGCCATGGCCCTCAACGTATGCCAGAACGCCATAGACGCATCCGAGGAGATCCTGGCTGCGAAGCCCCTGCCTGAGACCTCCGACCCGAAAAGGCCGACGGGCGCGTCGATCGAATTCGACGACGTGCGCTTCTCCTACGATGGAGCGCGTCGGGTCATCGACGGCGTGACGCTTTCCTGCCCCGAAGGACGGCTGACCGCCCTCGTCGGTCCATCGGGATCAGGAAAGACGACGCTGACCAGGCTTATCGCACGATTCTGGGACGTCGATGCAGGAGCGGTGCGCATCGGCGGCGTAGATGTGCGGGACATGGCGGTCGACGAGTTGCTCGGCATGATCTCGCTCGTGTTCCAAGACGTGTATCTGTTCGACGGCACGATAGAGGACAACGTCCGCTTCGGACAGCCCGACGCGACCGACGAACAGGTCCGCCGTGCCGCGCGCATCGCACGACTCGACCAGGTCGCGGGGCGTCTGGAGGACGGATGGGGCACGCGCGTCGGCGAGGGCGGCGGACGCTTGTCGGGCGGCGAACGTCAACGCGTGTCGATCGCCCGAGCCCTGCTCAAGGACGCGCCCATCGTGCTTTTCGATGAGGCGACCGCGGCGCTCGACGCGGAGAACGAGGCTGCGATCGTGGACGCCATGCACGAGCTTGCGCGCGACCGGACGGTCGTCGTCATCGCGCACCGGCTTTCGACCATCGCCGAAGCCGACCAGATCGCCATGCTCGAAGACGGACGCGTCACGCAGCTCGGCTCCCATGAGGAACTGCTCGCCCAGGAGGGGCGCTACCGCAGCTTCTGGAGCGACCGCCAGCGCGCGCAAGGCTGGAAGGTGCGCTAGCCAACCCGACCGACATGCAACGAAAGGCCGGGTCCAGCGAAAGGCCGGACCCGGCGTGCATGCGAATTGAAAACGTGTGCACGGGGCCATCGCCGAACTGGGCTTTTCTCGACCGCGTGCACACGATTCGAAAACGTGTGCACGTGCGTCGGATGGGCACATGCACGACAGGGCGCTGAGTTACGCGGTGGCCTTCGCGTAGTTGGCGGCAACGGCATCCCAGTCAAGGACCGAGAAGAACGCGTCAACGTAGTCGCCGCGCAGGTTCTTGTACTTCAGGTAGTAGGCGTGCTCCCAAACGTCGATGCCCAGGATCGGGGTGACACCAAGGCCCTCGCTGAAGGGGTTGTCCTGATTGGGGCTCGACGTGACGCTCAGGGTCCCGTCAGGGGCGGCGTTGAGCCACGCCCAGCCGGAACCAAAGCGCCCGACGGCAGCCTTCTTGAGCTCTGCCTTGAGCTCGCCGACGCTGCCGAAGGCCTCCTCGATCCTCTCCCTCAACACGCCCGTAGGCTCGGCGGCGGGAGCGGGGGACATGATGGAGAAGTACAGGTTGTGGTTGTAGAACCCGCCGCCGTTGTTGCGGATGGTGCCGCGCAGGGGCTCGTCGATGCCATCCAGGGAGGAAAGGAGTCGCTCGATGGGCTGATCGGCGACACCGGCCTTCTCGGCAGCGGCGTTGAGGGCGTTGGTGTAGGTGGTGTGGTGCTTGGAGTAGTGGGTCTCCATCGTCAGCGCGTCGACGTAGGGCTCGAGGGCGTCATAGGCGTAGGGAAGCTTGATCTGCTCGAACATGGTGAAGCTCCTAACGTGTTGGGTTTCTGCTCGCATAGTTCCTCGTGCGGAAGCCTCGCGGGGCCTCCCTTGGGGCTCTGCCACCTCAAAGGCTCTGTCACGCCTGCCTGAGCATGGACTTCATGAACCAAATCTCCTTGTTGTAGGCAGCGACCTGGTCCTCCATGGCGTTGGAGACGGCAAAGTCCTCGTCCCCGCAGGCGTCACGAATCCCAAGGGCCTGCTCCTTGAGTGCGGCCATGTCATCGAGGGCGGTCTGGATGGCGTCCTTGACGGCCCAAGCCTTGGCGGGGACGTCCTCGATGGTCGCAAGCTCCAGGAACTCCCTGTAGCTCGCAGCGGGGGTCTCGCCGTTCTGGGCGAGCAGCTCGGCAACCTCGTCCATGTTGTCGGCGTAGGCGTCGTAGAGCGCCTCGAGGTACTCGTGGACTGCCTTGAACTGCAGACCGAAGACGTTCCAGTGGAGGTTGTGGGTCTTGATGTACACCACGCCAAGGTTGGCGACGTAGGAATTGACCTGCTGAACGAGTTCCTTCTTCATTGCTCTCTCCTTTTTCCTCTCGAGTCGGCAGCCCATTGGAATGGGCCCGACGACAGCTTGTGCTACCTTCTCTATACCCCACTCATACAATTGTTACTCATTCACTAGCAAAAAAGTCTGGGGAGCTCCGCGGAGGGGGTGCGCCTCATCGCGCTGTGCTGGCGAGTTCACGGGCGATATGGTGCCCGATGCGCGGAAGAGGCCCCTCGGGGATGACGGGCCCTGTACGCAAGCGGTATCGGGTCTACGCAGATGGGATCTACGTTCGGATTGCCATCACTGCCGCTGGCAGGCGCAAAAGCCCCTCCGTATTCCGATGGTCTATCTTTGCGTTCGGAGGCGTTGGGGAGGACGGGAGCGGCATGCCGGACATGAGGCGGCGTACCATCGAGATAATCCAGGAGCTGCTGGTGGGCGGGGACGCGACCCTAGGCGGGCTGGCGGGGCGTTTCGGCGTCTCCGAGCGCACCGTCCGCTCAGACATCTCGACCATAAACGGCCTGCTCGATAGTGCCGGCATCCCGCTCCTGGACTATGGGCATGGCGGGCAGATAGTGGTGCCCAAGGACTTCTCTCGCATTGTGGTGGGCCTGCCCACGCAGGCGAAAGGCGCCTATCGTCTCTCCCGGGACGAGCGACGCCACCTCGTTGGCGCCCTGCTTGTCGATGGTACGGGATACGTGACCATATCGGACATCGCAGACAGGCTCTCATCAAGCCCAATCGGGACGAGATAGAGGCACTCCTTGGCATCACGGTCACCTCGCGAGACGACATCGCCTCGTACGCGCGTCGCCTGCACGAGGGAGGTGTCGCCAACGTAGTGGTCTCCCTTGGCGGGGAGGGCGCGTTGCTCTCGTGCGACGAGGGCACCTACCAGGCAGCCCCTCCCGAGGTCAAGGCGGAGAACACGGTGGGGAGCGGGGACGAGGAGCCCTGCGCCAGCGCCAGCTGGTTGCGCAGGTCGCGGAAACGATTGTTCACGGGTGTCGCAGAGAGCATGAGGATCCTGGTCTTGACGCCCTCCTTTATCACGCGCGAGAGGAGGCGCTGGTAGCGGTTCTCGCGGTCGTCGTTCTTGGAGGCGGAGTCCGCGCCATTGCGGAAGTTGTGGCTCTCGTCGATGACCACGAGGTCGTACGTGCCCCAGTTGATGCGGTCAAGCGGGATACCCGTCTCGCTCATGCCCCGGTCGCGCGACAGGTCGGTATGGTAGAGAACGTCGTAGCGCAGGCGGTCGGCGGCGATGGGGTTGTTCACCACGTTCTGGTTGTAGGTCAGCCAGTTGTCCTTGAGCTTCTTCGGGCACAGCACTAGCACGTTGCGGTTGCGCGACTCATAGTACTTGATCACCGCCAGCGCCGTGAACGTCTTGCCCAGGCCTACCGAGTCGGCCAGAATGCAGCCGTCGTAGGTCTCCAGCTTGTTGATGATGGCGAGCGCCGCGTCGCGCTGGAAGTCGTAGAGCTTGCCCCAGATCGCACTCTCGCGGAAGCCCGTGCCCTCGTTGGGCAGCACGTCGTCGGATATGTCATCCAGGAACTCGTTGAAGATGCGGTAGAGCGCCGCGTAGTAGACGAGCTCCGGCGCGTTCTCGGCGTACATGGCCGTGATGGAGTTGATGACGGCGTCGGTCACGTCCTGCAGCTGTCCTGAGTTCCATGCCTCGTCGAAGTTCCGCAGGCACTCGCGCGACTGGCTCGCGTCGAGCCGCATCGTTATCGAGAAGCCGGTGTCGCCGCGCTCGGTACCGAGTTTGACCGTGGTGAACTCGTCGAAGGGAAGGTATGCGATATCGTCGGATAGCTGCGACACCTCCAGGAAGGAGTCCATGTGCCCCGGCTCGTCGAATGACTTGAACCGAGCCTTGCGTCGTATCCAGTCGGCGCATTCGGTGGCCACGGCCTTCTGCGTCAGTTCGTTACGAAGCTTGATCTCAAACTGCGTGCCGAAGAGTCCCTGCTCGCGCGAGAGGCGCGGGATGTAGAACTCCCACTTCTCGCGCTTGGGCCGCGTCGCCGTGAAGGCGTCGGAGGTGAAGATGAAGCGGAACTTGTCGAGCCCCTCCAACTGCTCGGCAAGCTCGCGGTAGGCATACATGGAGAAGACCGAGGCCGCGACCGAGAGCCGATCGCCGTGCCCGATTCGCGCAACCAGGTCGTCCTTAACGATGCGGGCGCGGTTGTCGAAGTAGCCCGGCTGCATGCTCTAGTCCTTCCGGCTCAGCTCTTCGATCATGAGCCCCTTGATGAAGGATGTGAAGTTCATGCCCCGAAGCGATGCCGCCTCCTTCGCGGAGTCGCGAAGCGTACGCGGGATGCGGATGGTGACGGGCACCAGCTCGGAGTCCACGAGGTAGGACTGGATTTCCGTCGGTGAAGCTCCGGAGTCAATCAGCTCGGCGTATTTCATGTGCTCATCCTAATCGTTGCATGACAGGTGCAGTACACAAGAAAGATTCTATCAAAGGGTGCGGACACTATTCATTTGCCAGGCTAGCCATTGGAGTCTCACACACCCCGCCCACGGGCAAACCCGCCCGAGGGCGCCTACGGCTACTTCAAGCGCGGGTGCGCAGGACATGAATTGACTCTCGAAATTGGTATCGTCCGTACAGTTCGGAAGCGGATCCTGTGGCCACCTGTGGCCTTCTTGTGGCCAAAATAAGAAAAAGGCCAGAGG